>ENA-UESE01000027-UESE01000027.1-human-gut-metagenome-genome-assembly--contig:-NODE-27-length-242968-cov-11.471862_pt1 | contig 242968 bp, 222 predicted proteins | sample MGYA00242995_ERZ507996 | MGnify/ENA primary metagenome ERZ507996 (study PRJEB26167, sample SAMN06115489) | human gut metagenome | host: Homo sapiens | place: China:Sichuan | collected 2015-04-15...
ACACCTAGTAATCATCGTTTACGGCGTGGACTACCAGGGTATCTAATCCTGTTTGCTCCCCACGCTTTCGAGCCTCAACGTCAGTTACAGTCCAGTAAGCCGCCTTCGCCACTGGTGTTCCTCCTAATATCTACGCATTTCACCGCTACACTAGGAATTCCACTTACCTCTCCTGCACTCTAGTCAGACAGTTTCCAAAGCAGTTCCGGGGTTGAGCCCCGGCATTTCACTTCAGACTTGCCTCACCGTCTACGCTCCCTTTACACCCAGTAAATCCGGATAACGCTTGCCCCCTACGTATTACCGCGGCTGCTGGCACGTAGTTAGCCGGGGCTTCTTAGTCAGGTACCGTCATTTTCTTTCCTGCTGATAGAGCTTTACATACCGAAATACTTCTTCACTCACGCGGCGTCGCTGCATCAGGGTTTCCCCCATTGTGCAATATTCCCCACTGCTGCCTCCCGTAGGAGTTTGGGCCGTGTCTCAGTCCCAATGTGGCCGTTCACCCTCTCAGGCCGGCTACTGATCGTCGCCTTGGTGAGCCGTTACCTCACCAACCAGCTAATCAGACGCGGGTCCATCTTGTACCACCGGAGTTTTTCACACTGCTTCATGCGAAGCTGTGCGCTTATGCGGTATTAGCAGTCGTTTCCAACTGTTGTCCCCCAGTACAAGGCAGGTTACCCACGCGTTACTCACCCGTCCGCCACTAACTTTAAAATCACTAGGTTTCATTTAAAGTCCGTTCGACTTGCATGTGTTAAGCACGCCGCCAGCGTTCATCCTGAGCCAGGATCAAACTCTCATGTTAATTGTTGTTTGAACCTGCCAAAATTTCTTCTGGCATTCTTACTTGTGTTTGGATAGTTCTCTGAATTTCTCTTTGCTTCCAAGCTTTCGCTCTTCCGCTTTTGGAATCTTCAGGGTTGCATTACTGTTTATTTGTCAAGGTACCAGATTGAGCTTCGCTCAAACCATTGAACTTTGCTCAATCTAATGAGCTTTCGTTCAATCACAAAAACTTTCGTTTTCGTTTGTTGTCATCTCTCGGCGACAGCTTAATTATACTATCATAAGCATTTCGCTTTGTCAACAACTTTTTTAACTTTTTTGAAATCTTTTTTTCGATTCCGCCGTTGCCTTGGTGTGTTCCGCAGCAACGAAATTGAGTATAGCACCCCATCCCCTTCTTGTCAACACTAAAAATTACTTTTTTTGCAATTTTTTCTACAATTTGACACAGAACGCAAAAAACGCCCGTAAAATGGGCGTTTTTTTAATTCCTCAATTTTCTGTTTTCTTTCTACTGCAAAGAAATTGTATATGTTTTTGACTCACTTTTTAAAGTCAGTTCCGATGCCACCGGTTCTTCTATACTTTCTTCTATCTGAGCCAGAAGAACAACCTCTCTGCTTTCTCCCGCCGGTATCTGTTCGCTGAAGGTGGACAAATCATTGTCCAGCATTGTAATCAGTGTCTGGTATCCGCTTCCGTTTACCGTTATCTTATATTTGCATTCCTCCCCCAGTATATCCGCCGTCACATCCTCGTCTGACGTATTCTTGAGGCTGAACTTCAGTACAAGCAGCTTCTTTCCTGCATCCGGAGTTATAATGAAATATTCCTTTTCATCCGTATCAGGATATTTTTCACAGACTTCCTGCCCTTCATACACAAGACTGATTGTTTCCGGCAGGTCCAGTACCTCCTCCGGAGCCGCCACGGTATTCCCACTGCTCTCCGTTTCCTTATTGATAACAGGCGCATCGTCCACCGGCTCCATGCCGGAAGGCTCCTGCTCTGTATTGTCCTTTATCTCTTCTATATCTTCTGTATCATCCTTTATCAGAGAGAGGTCTACCAGTCTGCTCCTGTGGCCTGCATCATATTTCATCAGGGTAATAGCAGCATACTCGCCCACTGCCTCAAAATCCGTATCTGACATTTCCGGAATCCTGTTTTCTCCGCATGCGGTAAGGCCAAGCGCCATCATTCCCGCCAGAAAAAGTCCCCATACCTTGCTGTTTTGCATCATTTCTCCATTTCCGCAGCTTCTTCTATACAATATATATAGGAATCTGCCTGTTTGAATCTATCATACACTACTTTTAAAGTACCGTCAATTCCTGTCCTTTTGATACATTTCATATCGGCTGGCATCCTGTTTTCTGCAGACCGCCCTGAGTTCTATTCCCTCTTCGCAGTATTTAATCTCCTTTATCTGCGCATGCTCCATCAGATAGGAGCTGACCGCCCCTTTGTCATAGGGAATCAGAAAAGTAACCTCACTGCATCCCGCATACACCTGTTTCAGAATCAGTTCCGCAAGCTCCTCTATCCCGATATTTTCACCGGCTGCCATATAAATATGATTTCCATCTGTTTTAGGAATGTTCTCCATTTTGCACTTATCAGCCTTGTTGTAAACGATAATCTGCGGGATTCCTCCGGCTTCCAGTTCCTTCAGGGTTTCCGCCGTTACCTGCATCTGTTCCCTGTAATGCTCATCCGAAAAATCCACTACCTGTACCAGCAAATCTGCCTCCCTGACTTCCTCCAGTGTAGAGTGGAATGCCTGTATCAGCCCATGGGGCAGCTTGTGAATAAAGCCCACTGTATCCGATAAGAAAAAGGGCTTCGCGCTTTCCGGTCTGATGCACCGCACACTTGTTTCCAGCGTGGCAAACAGCATATCCTTTTCCAGAACTGTCTTTTCTTCCTTCTCTCCAAAGCGCTGCACCAGCTTATTCAAAACAGTGGATTTTCCCGCATTAGTATAGCCTACCAGCGCTACCTGGGGAATCCCGGACTGCGCCCTTTTCTTCCGCATGGTATCTCTGGTGCGTGACACCGCCTCCAGTTCCTTTTTCAGTTCACTGATGCGATGCTCTATTTTTCTTCTGTCCAGTTCCAGCTTGGTTTCTCCGGCGCCCTTGTTGCTCATGCTGCCGCCGGTTCCACCCTGTCTGCTCAGATTTTCTCTCATACCCACAAGTCTTGGCAGCATATACTGCAGTCTTGCAGTTTCCACCTGCAGCTTTGCCTCCTTCGTTTTTGCCCGAATGGCAAAAATATCCAGAATCAGATTTGTTCTGTCCAAAACAGGCAAATCCAGCTCCTGTATCAGATTTCTTATCTGGGAAGGAGAAAGTGCATTGTCAAAAATTACTTCCTCTGCCTCACACTCTCTGGCATACTCCTTTACTTCTCCTACCTTGCCGCTTCCGATATAAAATGCTTTATTTACAGAAAGCATCCTCTGGACAATCACGCCCACAGGCTGTTTTAAAGCTGCCTTCGCCAGACTTTTCAATTCCTCCATGGAGCGCTCAAAGTCCGGTTCCTCTCCGGTATCCACTCCAACCAGTAAAACTTTTGTTTCCAATATGCCTCCCTGCTTTATTCCTGTACCGTTTCCAGTTCAAACCAGAACAAAACGCCATTTTTATAATTTTCCATGCCGTAAGCATGGTTCATACTGTCCATAATTGCCTTTACAATAGACAGTCCCACACCGCTTCCGCCGTATTCTCTTGTCCGAGCCTTGTCCACCTTGTAAAATTTTTCCCATAAATGAGGGATAGACTCCTCCGGTATTGGCTGCCCCGTGTTAAACACGGAAACCCTCACCAGATTTTCATGCCTCTCCAGTGTAACTACAATTTTCTTTTCTCCGCTGCAATGGTTTACTGCATTGGAGAAATAGTTCATAAACACTTCCTCTGTCTTGTATTCATCCCCCCAGACAAATATGGAAGGCGTTTCCTCCAGAATCACCTGTATCTCGTTCTGTTTTGTCAGGATAGCCGCAGACTGGATATAATTTTTTACCAGCTCCGTGATATCAAAGCGCTCCATTGTCGTTACATCATTGCCAAATTCCAACTGATTCAATGTCAGAAGCTTCTGCACCATCCTGTTCATTTTGGAAGCCTCGTCTACGATAACGCCGCAGTAAAAGTCCCTGCTCTCCTCGTCTTCCACCATTCCTTCGGAAAGTCCTTCTGCATATCCCTGAATCAGGGCAATCGGGGTCTTTAATTCATGGGATACATTGGCAAGAAATTCCTTGCGCATCTCATCTATCTTTTCCTTCTTCTCAATATCCCGCTGCAATTCATTATTGGCTGTTTTCAAGTCGGAAATCGCCTTTTCAAGGGATTCCGACAGCTTGTTTATATTCTCTCCCAAAAGCCCGATTTCATTTTTCGCCTTTCCGGCATACTTTGCATCAAAATCCAGATGTACCATCTTTTCCGAAATCCTGTTTAATTCCAGAATCGGCTTCGTCATTCTCCAGGAAACAATCCAGATAATCACCGCTCCCGCCAGTGTACCGGCTATTCCCACATAGGCAAAAAAACGGTTTGCAATCTTCGCACTCTCCCGGATACTTTCCAGAGGGGTACGCATAATAAAGGAAATGCCTGACATAAGCCTTCCATACATTTCCAGATATTCATTTCCCGCGAAACTGACTACCTGAATCGTATAGTCCTCGCCGGTTTCCAATACCCTGCCGTGGCTCTTTTCAAACCCGAAAATATAACCGATTAGCTGATTTTCCAGTTCCCTGCCACCGTTGACAGACTCATATTTCATCTGGGAATTGGCATCCATAATGCAAATGGTAAGATTCGACACATTACAGATGTCGTTCAGTTCGTCTGCAAATTCATCCGTACCGTAGGTATCCCCTGTTGCCGCTTCTCCGATTGTTTTATAGGCACGGATAATTACATCCATCTTGCTGGACACATAATATTTCTCCAGAAACACATTATTCATAAACCAGCAGAGCAGGATAATCCCTGCCATCAGTGCAATAAAAATAAACGCAAATTGTCTTTTAATGGAATGTTTTCTCATGTTTCATCCGCTTCCAGTTTATAGCCCATTCCCCAGATTGTTTTAATCAAATCTCCCTTTTCGCCCATTTTGTTTCTCAGCTTTTTCACATGGGTATCAATGGTACGGGCATCTCCAAAGTAATCATAATTCCATACATTATTCAAAATCTTCTCTCTGGAAAGAGCAATTCCTTTATTTTCCACAAAATAGGTCAGAAGCTCAAATTCCTTGTAGCTTAAGTCCACCGGTGCTCCGTCAATCGTTACCTGATGGGCTGCCTTGTCAATACAGATTCCGTTGCAGCTTAAGGTTTCTTCCTTTCCCATCTGGTTTGTCCGACGCAGGATTGCCTCCACTCTCGCCACCAGAATTTTAGGGCTGAAGGGTTTTGAAACATATTCATCCACCCCCAGCTGAAAGCCCTGCAGTTCGTCCCTTTCATCCGTTCTTGCCGTCAGCATGATAATCGGCACTGCCGAATAATTCCGCACCTCTCTGCAGACCTGCCAGCCGTCCATCTTTGGCATCATCACATCCAGTATAATCAGCGCAATATCCTTCTGCTCATAAAAAACATCCAGTGCTTCCTCTCCATCGCCCGCTTCCAGTACGTCAAAGCCGGATTTTGTCAGGAAATCTCTGACAAGCTTACGCATTCTGCTTTCATCATCCACAACAAGTATTTTTAACTTTTCCGATGCCATCGATTGTCACCCCTAAAAAATCACTTTTCTTCTTTATCAAATATTGTATAAAGAAAATATGTTTATTCTGTGAATTGCAGTTCCTTTTCTTTTTCCCGGACAGCATTTTCACGCTCTGTCAGCTGCTGCTCCCATGCCGCATACTGGTTGGTCAGATTTTTCTTATAATTCAGAATATTGGGATTATCACTCTTTAAGGAAATAGCAAACATGGCGCATATTGCAATCACCAGCAAAACATTCAGAATAAGTGAGCTGTGATACAAAAGCTGTTTCCTGGCAGCCTTTTCCTGCTCCTCGCTCTTCTTCCCGGAAGGCTGTACTCTTTTTCTGGCAGGACTTGTTTCTTCCCTGAGTTCACCGCCAAAAGAAACATAAAGGGGAATGTCCTTTATCCGCTCCTTCGGAATACTGTCCTGTGCAAGTAAAAACTGCTGCAGCTTCTTTAAATATTCCAGTCCTACCGGGGTCTTAAATACTCTTTCTTTTATTATCTTCTCGTAAACATACAGAATACTCTCCGGTCTGGTATAATCAATCCGCTCCTCCAGATATTCCACACGTTGCTGCTCTGCTTTTGCCAGCTGTGCATCCTTTTCTGTAAAAAAAATATATCCGCCTGCGGAACAATTGTTATTTTCTGCCATAGCTATCCCCATTTCTGCGTTGAATCATTCATTCGTATCATAACACAAAATCTGTGTTTGTGTATATTATTTCTTTGATATTAATCCACACAAAAATCCCTTTATTTTCCCATTTCATTATACAAGGAAAATAAAGGAATTTGAGTTAATCCAGCATAGCTCCCAGAGTATTTGTAATTTTCAATTGTATTCTGTTTTCCGCTTTTAACAAAGACTCCCCGCATTCCCACGAATAAGGTGAAAACGCCCGCGTTCCGAGAGATACACCGTTTACTGACAGTTCCAGGCAATCTTCCGTTATAAAATCCGGCGGCAGTATCCAGTTCACCTGATTGCTCTCCGGATGTTTCTCAAGTTTCAAATTCTGCTCCAGGCACAGCGTTCCGCTATACCAGGGAAAGCCCTCTATATAGCCCGTTTTCCAGACAGCAGTAGTGGGGCGTTCCACTATAATCCCCTTCTCCACTCCAAAATCTCCCAGAAGATACAGAGGCTCCCGCAATCCTCCCCAGTCCCTCTCCACCTTGATACAGATTTCCAGAGTATTCTTTTCCTGTCTTACACAATGGGTGATATCGCAGGCCATATTACTTTTATCATATACAAAATGCGGTTTAAACTGCTCCTGCTTTAATTCCAGCCCATTGATTTTCACCTCCCATTTACCTGATACAGCCTCCCTGTCCATCATCAGAAGCATTTTGGGAGGCAGTGCGCTGATTTTGAAATCGCACCGGCAGCATAGAGTAACCGGATATGCTATCCCCGGCTTTTTGGGGGTTCCGAACTTTCCGCTGAATGCTATCTGACTGCCTTCAAGCCAGCCAAGCCTGTCACATAGTTCTATAAAAGTATCCGGTTCAGCACTTTTCCAGTTTGCTCTATCTAACGACATATCAAACTGCTCCAGCTTATATACATTCTCTGTTTCAGGATGTACCTTCCATCTGGTTTCGGAACCCATTTCCAGCCGGATGGCTTCCTTCTTTTGCATTTTTTCATTTTCTTCCACCGCAGGATTCCATTCCTCACAGTGGATGTCAAAGCCAATCAGGGCAGATTCCCTTGCTTCCAGCTCCAGTTTCACGTTTTTTCCGTCAAAATCCTGAATTCTTTCCGCTTTTCCGGTTTCCGGCCAGAACCGATATGCTGTTTCTGCAGTCTTTAAGGACTCCACCAGAACTTTTATCCTTTCTCCGCCATGATTGCTCAGGAACACATAGCCTGCCCCTTTTATATCTTCTCTTATATCAGAACAAAGCTCCTTTTCATTTCCCTCTGCCACCCGTACTGTAACCTCAGGTTTTCCCGCCATTTCTTCCAGTAGTTTCAGGTATTTTCCACGAAAACCCTTCTGCCGAAGACTTCCTTCTGTTGCCAGGAACGCCCGATTTCCACTGCGGCATACCGTAAAATCTCCTTTGGCGGTGTTCTTCCAATAGCCTTCTTTATTTGCATCCGGCGCTCCAAAAAGTTTCCTGTAAATCTCTTCTGGTTCCTTTTCCTCATCAATTACTCCGCCCGGAAGCATACCGGTTGCAATCAGTTTCCCGCCACAGGCAGAAAATTCCTGTATTTTCTGAGTCACTTTCCTTTCATTGACTGTCATGGGCGGCAGCACCAGAACTTCATAGACAGCTTTTCCAATATATATTTTGCCTTCTTCTATTCTCGCCTGACACAAAATTTCCCCATCCAGAAAGTCAAAGCTTACCTGCGCAAATAACATGACTTTCGCCAGATAAATCCAGTCCTCCCGCAACTGGTTCAATTGTTTTTCCTCCAACGGATTCTCCCCCGCATAAGAGAAACCCTTTCTGGGACTTCCCAGATGTGTCCATAAAGAAGCTACCGGGTCAAGCAGGGCAACTTTACAGACTTTTTCAGTATTTTGCAAAAACACCCTCAGACGCGCCGCATAATCTGCCAGCAGACGATAATGCTTCCAGTATGGATTCTGGAAAAACTGTGAAGGCGGCGCATCGTGCTTGGTCAATCCTCCTATCGTGTAGCAGAAAGCATGGAATGTGTAAAAATTAATTCCCATCGCTGCCAGATAATCAAGCATCCATTTTGCATCCTGCAGTGTCATGGTCCACCCAACACTATGAAAGCTCTCTATCATGGCATTTTTCCTGCCTGTCTGCCTTGCCAGCGAAGCTATCCCCGGGGCGCAGCTTCTATAATTCGCCAAATCCTTATCATAAATGGTTTCCAGTGAAACCCCTGTTTTTTCGTGGCAGGCATCGCCACCGGGCACTGTACTGTAAAGCTGCGTAGAGCGTCGCATAGAAGGTGTTTCCGTTACAAACTCAACATTCTGCCCCCTGCACCAGTCGGCAATCTGTTTATGATAAGCCTCTCTTAAAAGCTCATGTGCTGTCTGATAAAGCTGGTAACGTATTTTCAGCGCATCCGGATAATTCCAGTCGCATAACGCCGGCAGTTTTTCCAGAAAATTATAATGATATTTTTTCTCTATCCTTTCAGGCAGCTTTTCCGACCACGGAATCTTCCCCAGAAAAAACACCTCATCCGAAAAGATTCCCTTTATCGAAGAAGCAAAGGGAGATTTTAACGCATGACGATATCTCTCATGGGTCACATCCAGAAAGCTTCTGACTGCGTCACTGTTACACGGGTCAAAAAAATTACCATAGTATTTATAATCATCCAGTTCTTCCTCGGTGAAAATTTCCAGCCGCCATTCTCCTTCCGGCAGCCTTACATCCAGAACTTTTTCCGGTCCGTAGGAAAAAAAGCGTTTATCCGTGTACGCCGTCATGCCTGCATGCATACAGATTTCCTGGCTCTGTAAAATACCGGCATCCTCACGTAAATCAATCAGCCTGCTTCTGAGTAGTTGTCCATCCGAATCCACAGGCACTGCGCCGGCGTATAATACTTTTCCCCAGCCGAGAGAAATTAAAGTACGCTCTCCTCCCTGTACCGTTCTTCCGTAAAATACAAGCTGTTTCTGAACCGCCTCCGGATGCCGCAAAAGAGTTTCTCCTCCTGCCATCCCGCTGGGATAGGGATATTCATCATACAGCCATATCTCCAGTCCAAGTTCTTTTCCTCTTTCACAGGTATATTCTACCAGTTCCATCCACTCTCTGCCCAGATAAGGCACCGACAGTCCCTGCCGCGGACAGATAAAAGCGCCTCCTATTCCCTGTTCCTTCATCTGCCGTAATTGAAAATCAATCTCTTCCTTTTCTATGTTCCCATTCCAGAACCAAAATGGTTTTATCCGGTATTCTTTTGAAGGGTTCTCCCAGCTCTCCCATGCTCCCATATGCACTCTCCATTCTGTGGGTACTTACTTATTCCAAAACTTGATAACCGCTTTTTCCGGCTCTTTCTTTTCAAAAACAGTTTTCCCATTCACTTCTACCCGGTAAGTACTGCCCTTTTGATAGAAAACAGAAATATTGTTATCTCCCACATAAAGATTTTTCACTGATAAATGCTTCAGTCCTATGTCCAGCGGGTCTATTTCTATTCCGTCCTCTGTGGGAGTAATACCCACTACATGCCTGACGATAAGGTCAATATAAAAGGAATGCAGATAATCCGGCTCATCACTTAGAGCTTCCCCGGTAACGGAATCATAATGTTCCACCAGATAGGGGATATCCAGATTCTTTTCTTTGTAATGTTCCAGCGAATATTCCCGTAAATATTTTCCGAATTCCTTATCAAATCTGTGCGCATTGTTTTTACTCTGCAAGGCAATGGCATCCAGTGCTATCCCGGTAGTATAGGGCCAGGAAGGTCCATCCCACATACAGCCGTTTCTGCCTTTGAAGAAATTTCCTTTCCATCCACCCTGGGGTGCAAATACTGGACAATCCCTGGAAACGGAAGCAAATCCGGAGCCGGCAGCAAAGTCATCTTCAGAAAAGAATCGTTTCAGAAGCTCCAGATGTTTATCCTCTGTGATTTGTGCCCATAGCGGGTAAATTCCCACTACATTGCGAACCATCGCCTTTTCCTCTGTTTCATGATGTAAATCATAAAAAAAGCCGGTTTCTTCGTCCCACATTTTACTTAATATCTGTTGTTTCAATCTTTCTGCCAAATCATCGCAGGCAGCTTCCGCTTCATCTTCCGTAATCGCACTCAGTCTGGCAATTCCCCGTGCATTCAGGTACAGGTATACCGCCAAATCCACTCTTTTCATCCAGTCAAAGCTCGTGTTGTCTTTTGCATTGTCCGGATAATTTCGAAAATACCAGAAGGATGGCTGATATTCCTTTCCCGTCCGGCGATGGTCACGGCATATTGGCAAATCATCTGCTTCATTTTTACTGCTTTGCCAGGTTCCAAAGAGATTTTTCCGGAATGCTCCTAATATTTCCTGTAAAAATGTTTTGTTCCGATATGTCAGATAAGTCTGATATAAGGCCCATCCGGCAAAATTCCCGTAAACCGCCCCCATTTTATCCACCATCATGGTATGAAAAAGTCCCTGTTCATCTGCACTGTCAATTAAGGATTTGATAGCCTCCTCGCAGTAAAAAGAGTTCTTTTTCCATCTACAGTCCAGAAGATGTAGCGGGGTTGACAGAGGGATAAGCTGGGTAAACTCATGCCCTCTGGGTGCATAAAGGTCTTTTACCGTTTTATGGCTTCTTCCCTCATAGAAAACTCCGTGCTTCATATTACCGCAATTGGGGCTGGCATAATTATGCCGCAGCAGAAACCAGCGGTACTTCCATGTTTTATCAAGCAACGTATCATCTGATTCAAAAACAGGTATATCTTCAAACCATTCCTCATACTCCTGCTGCTGTTTCTGGACACGCTGCATATTATGGTTGTCCTGTGCAATATACTGTTTCACTCGGCTTATCACATCCTGCATGGTTTCACTGCTTTTTTCACCAATGGCTGCTGCCAGGACAAACTCCGCGCTTTTCCCCGCCTCAATCTCCACCATACCTGTCAGATGTATCCCGTTGTCTGAGCAGATTGCCCCGACAAGGTTGATTTCATGGCTTTTGCAGCTTCTTTCCAACAAAATACAATCCTGCTCCTTTGTACTTTTCCAACAGTTTTGAGGAAGTGCAAAAATCAGCTTCATTTTCCGGTTTGTCCTGTTTTCCCATCTCTGACAGGAAACTGCGCAGTCCTCCCAGGTAATAAATTTACACTCTTCAAAGGAAAATTCTTCCGTTTCCTTCGTAAGATGCAGCGTACTCGGATTCCAGACAGCGTCCACCGGTTCACAGATTCTGTTCTCTTCATCCTGTATCTGAAATATCCCCGGCAGATTCAGTTTATGTATAAAATCAATTCTTCCCATAAAGCCCGAAACGGGCTCCAGATAATCTGCGAACAGTCTGGCGCCCGTAGGGCCCAGCAGAAGCTGCCCCGGCAAGGTCCGCAGGGTACGGTACTTCTGCTGTAAATCTTTTCCCAAATATCCCTTCATCCGTTACTCCTGTGTACCCTGATACCAGTCATTAGCTTCCTGTGTCAGTTGTGTACCACCATTGTCATACCAGTTCTGGAGAGTGCTCTCCCAGGTGGCATCAATATCAACATCCCCACGAATTGCCTTTACGATATACTCCAGAGGATATGCGTAAATCAAATCCGGATTTTCCGTAGTAGCATTCAGGGAAACCTTTACGGCATCCTTCACCGTATTCATCTTGGCAAACATCGGCATATCCACCTTGTAACGCTGATCCATTCTGGTTCCGCCGATAAGGGTAAGGAATGCATCATTTGCATTATACATTGCCCAGAGGCACTGACCATTTCCGATTGCCTGACCCTGTGCGTTATAGTTTTCCTTGTCACTGTAATTCTCAATCCACTGTCTTTGTGTCTTATCTTCGTTCCACTCCCAGATGTAGCCTTCCGGTCCCCAGTGATTGATAATAATTTCTTCATCTGTTGCTTCCTGCTCCAGAATATCCATTACCTTATACATTTTCTCTTTGTCATCTTCAAGCTGTACGCCAAAGCAGATATATCCGGCAATGTTATTTCCTGCATAGTAACCGGACTTTTCACCGACAGGTCCCTCTATCTGCGGAATAACAATATAGTAAGGGTCAATCATGTCATCACTGAAATCAGTCACATTTGCCGTGCCGTAAAGTGTTGCTTCATCCTCTGCATTATCCGTAAAGAACTTCTGCCAGCTTTCATTGGAAGCCACCCACTTTGCATTTACATGTGCATCATTGTCCCACTCATAATCGTCAAAAGCGAACCCGTCAACAAAGCCGGTAATGCCGTTCGCAAACTTGTATGCAATATCCGTACCTGAGGTTCTGCTTTCATCCGTAACAAATTCCGGGTCAATCAGTCCCATTTCATACCATTTGTTAAGAAGCTTTAACGCGTCCTTACATTCATCCGTAGTAAAACCGAAAACTACCTTTCCATCCTTTTCGGTCCAACAGAAAGGATTGATGCCATAAGCTCCAAAAATAGAGGAGAAGAAACGCTTGCCATTTTCCTTATCAGAGCCGGAAGTAAGAGCATAGGTATCATTCACACCGTTTCCATCCGGGTCATTATAGGTAAATGCCTTAAATACCTCTTCCAGTTCCTCCAGCGTTGTGGGAACCTTATCAATTCCGCATTTTTCCATCCAGTCTGCCCGGATAACTGCTGCCTGCGCAATGCCGCTGGCTGCCTTGTACTTTGCAATGCCGTAATTCACACCGTCAATCATGGAATAGGTAAAGAACTTTTCATCCTCGCCAATACATCTCTCATAGTAAAAAGGCATATGTTCCTTAATTTCTTCCTCACTGACACTTGCCAGGATTCCAAGGTTCTCAAACGCAGCAACCTGCTCTACTGAACTTAACATCAGCACATCCGGGATTTCTCCTCCGGCAAGCATGGTGCTCAATTCGCTGTCACTCTCCGCACGGACAATTTTCACATCCACATTGAACAGCTCTTCAAAGGTCTGCTCTCCCCAGGAATCATCCTCATAGGGTGGATTAATGTTGTACCAGGAAATCTCCATTTTCTCCTCCGGGGTCGTACTGCCAGTACCTGCATCAGAGGTGCCTGTGCTGCTTTGGGCACTCTGTGACGGCTGCGCTTCTTTGCTCCCACAGGCTGCCATCGACATTACCATTGTGCCGCACAGGGCCAGTGCCATTGCTTTCTTAAAACTTTTTCCTTTCATGTATGTACCCTCCTTGTATAATAAAATGTTTTATAAAATACCTTATTCCTTTACTGCACCCAGTGTCATACCTTTCACAAAGTACTTCTTGACAAAGGGATATATAATCAATACAGGTAAAATTGTCACCATGATTCCTGCTGCCTGAATGGAATTTTCCGTAGGAAGATTTGCCTTTCCCGTAGTCATTCCGGTCAAAAGCAGATTACTCTGTTCAATCACAAGCCTTCTAATCTGTACCAGCACTACCTGCTTTTTCATCGTACTGAAATACAGCTGTGAATCAAACCAAGAATTCCAGTGTGTGAAGAACACCCATGTTCCTACCGCAATCAGGGAAGGTACACTTAACGGTGCCATAATCCGGAAAAATATCTGTACCTCACTTGCACCATCCAGCTTGGCTGCTTCCGCCAGACTTTCCGGAATGGTCTGGAAAAAACTCCTCAGAATAATCATGTAGTAGGTGTTGAACATCGGCAGCAGCACCAGAAGCCAGATGTTGTCTAAAAGTCCCAGTTCCTTAATCATCAGGTAAGTAGGAATCATACCTCCCTGTACAAACATGTTTACCAGGAAGAATATGGTAAACACTTTTCTGCCGGGCATATCTTTTTTAGAAAGTGCATAAGCCGCCAGTGCCATGAAAAAAACGGAAAGTGCTGTTCCTACAACCGTCCGGAATATTGTCACCATATAACCGGACTGGATATACGGCGATGCGAAAATGTCCTTATAGGCGCGCAGCGTAAATCCCGCCGGCGTCAACATAAAAGGATTGCTGCTGGCTGAAATGCCGCCAAAAGTAGAAAAGGACAGCATAAACAGATACCAGACAGGATATACAATCGCCAATCCGAAACATAAAAGGAAGAAACCAATCACCCAGTCTGCAAGGGTATATCTTTCCTTCTTTTTTCCTTTTACTTTTATACCCCCTATCATACGATTCCCTCCTGATCAATCTTCTTGACAATCTGATTTACAACAAACACCAGTACCACGCTAATCATATTCTGGAACAGGCTCACCGCCGAAGAGTAGCTGTACTTCATGCTGTTAATACCCAGTCTGTATACATAGGTATCCAGAATATCCGCAACATCCATAACTGCCGAATTATACAGATTGAAAATCTGGTTAAAGTTACCGGACAGCAAGCTTCCCAGCTTCAAAATCAGCACCGTACAGATTGTTCCTGACAGACAGGGCAGGGTAATCCGGAACATTTTCTGCCATCTTCCCGCGCCGTCAATAGATGCCGCTTCATACAAATCCGGTGAGATTCCTCCAATTGCCGCTATAAACACCAACGCGTTCCACCCGGCTGACTCCCAGATATCCGACACTACCACCCAGAAGATAAACCACTTGTCATCCGCCAGAAAATAAACCGGTTTCCCGCCAAGCATCGAAATAATTTCATTTACGACACCTGTCGTCGGTGAAAGCAGCACTGTCATGATAGAGGCAATGACTACCCAGGAAAAGAAATGTGTCAGCATGGACAAACTCTGAATGGTTCCTCTGAATACACGGTTTTTCACCTCTGATAAAAGAAGTGCCAGCACCAGTCCGCAGGGTGTTACAAAAATCAGCTTTAAAAGACTGATAAAAATAGTATTGCGGAATGCTCTGGTAAAATTAGGGTCATTGAATATCTTCGTAAAGTTTGCGAATCCGACCCAGGGGCTGTCCCATACCCCTTTTACAATGTTATAATCCTTGAAGGCAATCGTTACGCCATAGATAGGCAGATATGCAAACAGGATATACCATATGACAGCCGGCAGCAGAAACACATACATCCATCTGTACTGCCATGCCTTTTTCCCTATCTTTGCAAGACTCATTCTCTTTGTTTTTGTTTTCGTTAATTTCCCCATACCCATGCCTTTCTACGCAATATCCTCAGAATTGATATTTTAATCCTTCATCCAGACTGGTTTCTCCGCGAATCCACGCTTCATCGATTTTCACATATTTAATTGCTCTGCGCTGTCGCCAGGTATAGGCCAGATGAATTGCTCCGTCCCTGCCCTGCATCAGCACCGGATATCCATATCTCCTGTTATTTGACCCGTTCAGTCGTCCGCAGTAGCCCTCTGCGCTTTCCACAATTCTGCGTAAATCCCAGGTCACTCCATCATCCTCAGATATTGCCAGGGCTATCGGTGCCCTCTGCTTCGGCCACCGGCTCCTGTTTCTGTCTTCTCCAAAGCCGCAGGAATTGTACGCCATCGCAATCGCTCCGCTCTGCAGCGGAATCGCGGAAATACTGGAATTATTATTGGGAAGCTCCAATGCCTCCGGTTTTGTCCAATGTTCTCCCTCATCTTCCGATTCTGCCCGGTAGATATAATCTGCACCTCTGCTTCTGAAAAGTGCAACCAGCCTTCCATCAGGTCTTTCTACCAGATTGCAGTGTACCAGACCTCTGCTGTCCGGTATTTCCACCGCCCGCCAGTCCTTACCCTGATTGTCTGAAATCTGTATAACCGTTATATCGCTTCCGTTTCTTGTGTCATCGTCGAAGCATCTCCAGTTTCCAAAAACAAACCTGCCGCTTTTGAGCACCTGTATTTTCTGTCTGCAGAACGAACCCTGATAATCGAATAAGGTTTCCGTTTCTCCAAAGGTATGTCCTCCATCTTTGGAACGCTTACAGCGAATCTGCGCCGTATATTGCAGATTTGCATGGGGCGGGAGTTCCATTCCCGGTGTTTTGGAAACATGTGCTGTATATATCAGCCATATTTCTCCGTCAGGATGCTGAAAAAGGGATGGATTCTGTTCTGAACGGGTATCGTCATCCGATACTCTGACCGGATTGCTCCAGCAGCTTCCATCAGCCGGTAATCTGGACAGATAAATATTTACATCCGACCAGCCCTCTCCCTTCTCCCCTGCAAAAAAGCAGCACAGCAAATCTCCGTCTGCCGTTTCCAGCAAATCTGCCGCATGGCAGTACTGATAGGGATTGGGAATCAGTGCCTCCACCATATCCAGATGTCTGTCATAATATAATTTTCCATCCACTTCCATTTGCGGTATCTCTATATACTCTCTTGGCATCAGTTCTTTACCTTTATTTCCTTTCCTTTTGTCTTGCAAACCGGATTGCGTAATCAATCGCATTTTCCAGACTTTTTGCATTTGCCCTGCCACTGCCTGCCTGGTCAAATGCCGTCCCATGGTCCACAGAGGTTCTTATAATCGGAAGTCCCAGCGTAATGTTGACTCCGGAAACATTCTCCCATTCCCCTTTTTTCTGGTCATAGACAAAACCTACCATCTTCAGCGGGATATGTCCCTGGTCGTGGTACATGGCTACCACAATATCATACATTCCGCCCCTTGCCTTTGAGAAAACAGTATCTGCCGGAAGAGGTCCCTCCACTGTGATACCTTCTTTCACTGTTTCTTCAACCGCCGGGATGATTTCCTCTATTTCCTCTCTGCCGAACAGTCCGCCTTCCCCTGCATGGGGATTTAAGCCTGCAACCGCTACTCTCGGATTTTCGATTCCCATTGTTTTGCAGGCGTTCCAAGCAATCCTGATGACTTCTGCAACTCTTTCCTTTTTTACCATCTCGCATGCCTGCCTTAATGCCACATGTGTCGTCACATGGACCACTCTGAGGTTTTCATGTGCCAGAAGCATTGTATACTTCTTTGTGCCTGTGTAATCTGCATAAATCTCTGTATGTCCTGAATAGGGATGTCCCGCCAGATTGATTGCCGCCTTATTAATCGGATTGGTAACAGTAGCATCTATCTCCCGGTTCATTGCAAGTGTAATCACTTTCTCCACATATTCAAAAGCTGCCTGACCCGCCTGCTTTGAAATCTCTCCTATGGGAAACTCTCCGGGATTTAAGCCTCCCCTGTCCAGCACATCAATCGTTCCACACTCATAGCGTGCTTCAGAAAGCTGTCTTATTTTATGTACCTTTAAGTCAATTCCAACAATATCCCGGGCATGCTCCAGAATAGAGGCATCTCCGACAACCACCGGGCAGCAGTTCTGATAAATTTCTTCAGAAGCCAGAGCCTTCACTGTAATCTCAGGTCCTATTCCAGCAGGGTCCCCCATCGTTATTCCTATTACCGGTCTGCTATCCTTCATCTGTTTTCTCCTGTTTTAAGCCATTCCTTTTGCCTTATTATCTTCCAGAACCTTTTTCAGTTCCCGCACCGCCTCATCCGAGAGCTGATGAAAAGGACGTCTGCATTTACCAACCGGATATCCCAGCAGAGCCGTTGCACTCTTTACCACTGTATTGGGATTGCCGAAACGGAAAACCTCACGGAAACTCCGGATTGCATTCTGTGCTTTCCTTGCAGCCTCCAAATCTCCTCTGATAAAGTTTTCATAAATGGCTACCATATTTTCCGGATATACATTGGCGCAGCCGGCAATTCCTCCCACGCCACCTGCCAAAAGGTTCCAGAGAATCAGGGAATCATTGCCCGAAATCACCTTGAAATCCTTCTCTGCCGTTGCTTCCAGATACTGAAGCATCTGGTCAAAATTACCGCTGCTGTCCTTGATTCCTACGATGTTATCTACTTCTGCCAGCCGCCTGACCGTATCAACGCCTAGGGCATTTCCGGTTCTCGCAGGAATATTATACAGGACAATGGGAATGTGTACTGCTTCTGCCACACACAGATAATGTTCATATAATTCATTCTGGGATGCCTGTGCAAAGGACGGCGTAATCACGGATAACACGTTGCATCCAAGGTCTTCTGCCCGCTTTGCCAGTTCTACTGTTTCCCGTGTCGTTACGCAGCCGACGCCGCCATATACCGGAACTCTTCCCGCTGTTTCTTCCACAACGGTTTTCATTACCAGTTCCTTTTCCTGATTGCTCAGCGCATACCCTTCTCCGTTGGTTCCACAGGCAAAAATACCATGCACCCCGGCTTTTATCTGTCTGTTTACCTGATTTTTAAGTTCTTCCAGGTTAATTTCCTCATCCTCGTTCATCGGTGTTAAAATAGGTGGAATAATTCCTCTGATTTCCATTCTTCTCCTCATTTCTGCACACACTCTTTGTGCATAACGAGTTTGTGTCAAGTGTGCGTAGACACAAATCTCGCGATTGAAAAATTCTATTTTTCAATCTATGACCTCCCTGTATAGTCTGCGTGCAGCCTCTGCTGTGATTTCCCGTTTGTTATTCACCAAAAGCCTTTGTACCTCCATGCCGGCTTTCACTAAAGTATCCAAATCCTCCTCTTTGATTCCATATTCCTTTAAGGAGAGTTTTATAGGGAGTTTTTTCAACAGTCCATCCAGCCATAGCAGGAATCTGTCCGCTTTTTCCGCCTCAGACCTTCCGTATTCGTTGCCGTCCGTCAAGCAGGCATCATATATTCTGCTGAACTCTTCGATGCAACAGGATTCGTTATAGTGCATCACCGGCAGCAGCATAATGGCATTTGCCACTCCATGCGGAATATGATATTTCCCGCCCAACGGGTAGGACAGTGCATGTACACCTGTGGTTCCCGAAGCAGTAATCGCTACTCCCGCATAGAAAGAACCCAACAGCATCTTTTCCTTTTCTTCAAGCGCATCCGGCTCCATGCATGCCTTTTCTATACTGGGAATTATCAATCGTAACGCTTCCATTGCAAACATATCGCTGAAAGGGGTTGCTTTTTTTGAGGTATAACATTCTACCGCATGACACAGCGCATCCACACCCGTTGCTGCCGCGATGGCTGGAGGAAGCCTCCGTATATTTTCTCTCTCCAGGATGACAAAATCCGCCAGCATTTCTTCACTTACAACCCCTACCTTCAGTTCCTTTTCAGGTACAGCCAGAATACAATTCGGTGTTGCCTCAGCTCCTGTCCCTGCTGTTGTCGGAATCATTACAGCAGGTATTCTTTTTTTGCAGTATTCCGGATGTTCCAGTACTGTTTTCACACTGTCCTTATCATCCAGTACGGAGGCAAGTTTTGCCACATCCATGACACTTCCTCCTCCTACTGCCACAATCAGCTCCGCTCCATAGTTAAGGCACCTTGCCACAATATCCTGTCCCTGCTGCCACGTAGGTTCCGATGGCAGATTATCCAGCAGCAAAAACTGAACTCCTGTTTCCTTCAGTATCGCCAAAGTCCGGTTCAGAACTCCGGCAGCCATGACTCCTGCATCTGTAAAAACGGCTATTTTCTTATACTTTCCGTCTATAATCTCCCGCAGTTTTTCAATAGAATGCGCTCCGCTATAAATTTTCCCCGGCAGCCGCAGTCCGTATGTTTGAGATATACTCCTGTTCAACCTTTTTCCTCCTTATCTTCTGGTTTTTTGCCAGATTTACAAGTAATTCCCTTCCTCCAAAGGCACCCGACTTTGAAATCAGCCAGAAATTCTGTTTCTGTACTTCAATACGTGACAGCACCATACCATCATTCAGTTCATACACAATCTGGATATCTCCATAAGCATTTGCCTTGCAAAATCCGAGAAGAGTATCTCCTCCGATTACCATCAGCGTTTTCTGTACTCCGGATTTAAGAATCAATCCGGCAATATGCCCAAGCCTTGCTGCTATCTGAAGTCCCATATCCCTCGCAGCTTCTATATCTGTACTTTTCCCGTCCAGATTTTCTGTATCTGTTTCTATGATAAACCAATCGTTTTCTGCACAGTCCCGGCATATCCCTTCAAGCCATTTCTTTCCTTCTTCCGTTTCCGGGTATCCTTCCTTTAAATGACTTTCGAGGCTTAAGGTAGTCCACGCAAAGCCATGCTGTTTCGCATATTTCATCTGCTCCTTTGCGACAGGATTTACGCTTCCGCAAATGACCAGTAAGGATTCCCCGTCATAATCCGGTGTCTGATAGCTCTGCTCCAGCCCCATTTCCTTTCCTAGGAAAGCTGCCGCACCTGCGCATCCCGCCATCACTGACAACTGCCCTTTCTGCTTCAGGCAATCCATCACCCGTGCCAAATCCTCATTCGTATCGGCATCAAACACTCCTATTGTTGCTTCGCTTACCTCTGTATCATAGGCCGCCGCCTTTTCAAAAACCTGAACCCTTACACCATAGTCTGCAAACAAATCCGGAATATAAGAGCTAGGGACAGGATTGAACGGGTCTTTTCCATAAATACTGCTGCGCAGCGGGATTCCGTCTATATAGTGAATTCCTCCCGCAGTCACCCTGTTCATCTTGGGGAAAGCTGGAAGAAACGCAAGAAATTTCTGCCCGCTTGCCTGTAAGGTAGCACTCAGTTCACTTCCCACATTTCCTCGCAGACCGGAATCCGTCTTTTTATAAATGAACTTCACTCCGGCTTCTGCCGCCTCCCTTACAAGCTGATATACAACACGGTACGCATCCTCTGCCTTCATATGGCGTGTTTCCGCATCTATCACAAGCACCTCTATTATGTTGTCTTTGTATTTCTCATATTCTACTCTCTGCTGCACTAAAAGGAGTGGCATGATTCCATAGTTCACAAATTGCACCCCCGTGTCCAGTGCCCCCGTAATGTCGTCTGCGATAATTAAAAGTTTAACCACTCTTCTCTCGCTCCTTATTGTTCATTATTGAAACATTGTGTGTCTTTTGTCTGCCGATTTCTTTATGATGTACTCATTATATCAGTCGTTTTGACCATGTTCAATCTGATAATACAAGTTTTTTTACAATATTTTGCTTAAATTTGAAACATCATTCTTTTTGTATTGATTTTTTAAATTATTTTAGATAATATTGTATTATATCGAAACACATTTATCATCTATTTGTCAGGAAGGGAGTTGCATTATGGACAATAAAATAAGAGTATTGGGCATTGCCCCTTATAAAAGCTTACAGACAGCCATGGAAAAACTGGCAGAGGAGCGAAATGACTTATCACTTACTGTTTTTCTCGGTGATATGCAGGAAGCAGTCAAAATTACAGATAAATGTGATATTTCCAGTTACGACATTATTATTTCCAGAGGAGGCACTGCTGACCTTCTGCAGAGTACCGTTTCGCTTCCCGTTATCGAAATTCCCTTAAGCATTTACGACATTCTGCGTGCCATGAAACTTGCTGAAAATGACAACGGAAGGCACGCCATTGTCGGTTTTCCCAGCATCACCAAAAATGCCCATTTTCTCTGTGATTTATTGCAATACTCCATTGATATTTTTTCCGTTCACAGTGTAGATGAGCTTACCGGTACCTTAAAGCAGCTTCAGGATGCCAGCTATCACTTAATACTCGGTGACATGATTACTACCTCCATGGCAAAAGAGTATAATCTGGCATCTATCTTGATAACCTCCGGCTCCGAAAGCATTGAGGCAGCCTTCGACCAGGCTGTCAAGACCTGTAAAGACCTCTCCCTCTTAAAGGAACGTAAAGACTTTTATCAGTCTGTTTTAAATCATACCTCTGAAAATATTGTCGTTTTCAATCAGGAAGGTGAGCTCATTTATTCCAACGCCGATTCTCTCCAGCCCAGAGTACTGGAATTTCTGAAATCCTGTCTTGACAAGGTTCTTTCAGAAAAAGAAAAAAGCTTTTACAAGGAATTTGAAAAGCAGCTTTTACACGCTGCCGGGTCTTATATGTACTATAACGAGCAGAACTATGTTGTTTATACCATCCGCCTGCAGAAATTCGCTTTCACGCCGTCCCGGAACGGTTTGCGGTATCTGAACAAGGAATCGGCATCCAATCATTTCTATGAAAGCTTTTATGGAATTTCCAATATCACAAGCCCGTTACGTTCCTCCATTGAACAGTTCAACCAGTCAGACTACCCGATTATGGTCATTGGTGAGGACGGAACCGGCAAGGACCAGATGGTTTACCTGATTTATTGCAGAAGCCGTTTGCAGAATAGCCCCCTTATAGTAATTGACTGCCCCAAGCTCAACGATAAATCCTGGAGCTACCTGATGGACAACTATAAATCTCCCTTTAACGAAACCGGGGTTACACTCCATATACGGGGAATTGATTCCTTGCCGGAGCAACAATATCAGGCACTTTTCACATTACTTATCAGTACGAATCTCGCCGCAAGAAATCATGTTCTCTTCACATACAGCTGCAAGGAGAACGAAGAACTTACTCTGCGCTGCAAGCGCCTGATAAACGAATTTTCCTGCCTGACTCTGCATATTCCTCCCCTGCGCTCCAATCTGGCAAGTGTTCCCAGTCTGGCAAGCCTTTATATCAGTTATTTAAATCTGCAATTGGGCAGAGAAATCGCAGGCTTTGAACCCGGTGCCATGGAATTATTGCAATCCTTTGACTGGCCGCATAATTATAATCAGTTTAAGAGAATTCTAAATGAGCTGGCAGTCATCACCGACAGCCTTTATATTAAAACTGATAGCGTAAGCAAACTGCTAAAAAGAGAGAAACGGGAGGGGCTTTCCTCTTCCTCCGCGAGCGGATTTCCTCTGTCCGGTACACTGGAACAAATGAATGTACAGATTGCAGAACAGATATTGGCTGAAGAAGGCGGCAATCAGAGTGCTGCCGCAAAAAGACTTGGCATCAGCCGCACAACGCTTTGGCGGATGCTTCAAAAATAAATAAAATACCGTATTACGTGAATTTTACTTTTCACATAATACGGTATTTTTTCATTTTGCAAATACCTTTGTTGGAACAAATGATGATAGGTAGCGTTGCAATAACAGTATTAGAATTTTTTAGTGGACAACGTGAGGTGAAAGACGAACGGTTTACCCAAAAAAATTTTGCTCATTCCTTCCATCTGTCTCAGTCCAATTATTCCCATCTTCAAGACCTTGCATTAACTTCTCAAGGCTTTTTGGAATAGTACCATAATTTTCATCTATACTATCAAGCATGGTAGTTATTTTTTCAATATTAGCCATATGCTCATCAAATTCATGAAATCGAATTTCTCTTGCATCTTCACTGAAAAAGCAATTTACTACCACCTTATCATCGTACAGATAAATTTTGTCTACAAGCAGGCTCAACACCCTGGCTCTAAGCGATGAATCATTCATGTCTCCTACATAGCTTTCCAAATATTTTATCACATGCTCAGGTTTTAGTGCGTATTGCTGACGGTTCTTTTCTACTACAAGTTCATCCGCAAGCAACGCTCTCTGCTCCTGTAGTTCATTCATTCTAGCCTGAGTTGTTTCATTAAATATTCCTGCTTCAATAGCTTTCATGATATTGGCAAGTTTGCTGTCAATGTCCTTGATATTGTTCTGGATTGATTTTGCGTAACAGGCATCCCCTGCATGCTCTCTCTGATAATATTCATATACATATTCCGCAGCCATTACTTTCAGAGACATATCATTCAAAAAATCATTAAATATATCTGTGATAATTGCTTCAATCCTTTCTTTACGGATACTCTTCTTTTTGCATATTTTCTTCTTATGTCCTATACAGGAATAATAATAAAATACTTTTCCTGTCGAACTTGTACCACTCGTTCCAGACATTTCACTGCCACACTCTCCACAACAGAGATGTCCTGTAAGCCAGAACTCAATCCCGTCCTCCGGGTGAAGTTTTCTTGCTGCTCCTCTTCCTGCATGCTTATTCTTTTCAAGCATTTTCTGCACTTTTAAGAAAACTTCATCCGATACAAGGCGTGGAAATCCGTCAGGAATTATAACATCCCCCCACTTGTACTCCCCAATATAGGAACGATTATGGAATGTGTGCCAGAGCGATTTTTCACTGAAAAGTCCGCCTCTGACTGTACGATGACCAGCCTGATTCAATTCATTTGCAATCTGCACCATGGGTTTTCCATTTGCGTAGTCTAAAAATGCCCGCTGCACAAGCGGACCATTTATATCGTCAATTTCATACCGCTGGTTCACCTTCCCTATATATCCCCATATCTTGCGTCCATTGTATAATGCGTTTTCAGCATTATACCGCATACCCCTTTTCACATTCTTTGCGTGCTGTAGAATGAAATGATGCGCAATTACCTCTTCAATTCCTTCGATAAGCACCCTGTCCTCCGGGTTATCCGGCATGGATTCTGCAACATACTCGATAAGAACACCAGCTTCCATCAACTTCTTTTTTGCCATAGCCGCAACATATCTGTCACGACTTAATCTGTCACCCTTCCAAACCACAAGGTAGCCCGGTTTTAATCTGTCAATCTCGTAAAGCATCTGTTGAAAGCCAGCCCGGTCTTCCCTTGTTCCACTGATTGCCCTGTCTGAATATTCCTTTATGATATGGTATCCATGTGCCTTGCAGAATTTGATTGCCTCTTCCTTTTGCTGCTCTATAGAAACATCCCTCTGTGCCGAAGAACTGTAACGATAATAGCAGACTGCATTCTTGTTATCATTCTGAACAAATCGGTTTTCTATTGCCATAATATGTCACTCCTTTTCAAAATTATGGAATCAAATAATCACTCGTTTCAACCTGAAACCAAATACTGTAATGTACTGATTATGTAAATTTTTTGTCAAAACAAACTCTGTGAAAATATGCCGTAAGGTTAAAAGCCTACAGTGTGCGCACATATTCCATCTGCCACACTGTAGACCTATTCCCAATGCTTATGCAACTCTGAATGGTTTTTCCAGTTTATTTGCATCATCTACCCTGCGGAAAGGAGAACTGATGGATGATGTTCTTGAATACTGGTATTTCACACTCAAATCAGCACCATGGTATCTACCGTTCATCCATTTGAACAGACCATATTCTCCAAGCAGATACTCTGGTTTCTGATTGAAGGAGTCCGGCAGTGGAACACTCGTTGAAAGATATTCCCACTCACTATCATCATCAACAATTCTTCGCAATACATTCAGAAAAGTATTTTTGCCTTCTACGTTGCGAACACCCATATCTTGTTCAGCCCATGCCTTGTATAAATCATAGAGAAACTGCCCCGGAATAAGTTCCCATACGAAGCGGTCACGAAATTCTTCCCAGAATTGCTTCGCCAAATTCGTTTCCAGTTCATAGATTCCTATTAGTTTCTTGGATGCCTCCGGAACACTGAACTCGTAGTAGTCGGGCATGCCTGCCAGCACTTTCCATACGATGTAAATCAGCGGATTCAGAATGTTTTAGAATTACAGGAGCTGCTTTGGCAGCGAAGTAATTCGTAGATATCAAATGAGGGGCAAAGTACCTTTTGACCCTCATATCATTTCATATCTCAAAGGAAGCCTTTGCCAATATCATGGAAGAATCCTATCGGCAGAAGCTTTTGCATGTTCCTATTTCAATACTGATATTAAACTTAATCTTCTTGAAAATATTATCTTCATATCCTTTAACACATTCCATGACCTGGTTCAAAATATAAATACATTTGATTTCATTTCGTAAAAAACCGGAGGAGTTGATTCGCATGTTTTCTGACGCATTAAGGGAACTGGATAAAGCAACAGCATTGAAAGAAGAAACTTCAAAAACCATCCCCGCTGACAACACAGCAGGGATGGTTTTTCTTAAAACAGATTTAATATCTTAAATGTCGTCTGCATGGAGGCATCTATCGGTTTCCACTCAATTTCTACCGGATAAGCCGCCTTTGCTTCCTCCAGCTCCTGAGTCTGCTCATAGGTATAATATCCTGTTTCTTCTTCCCTCCACCAGTCAAAGCCACTCTCATATTCAATATATCCACGATATGTATGGGAATCCCCATTTGCAGCACTGGAAGCCACAATAAAAAATTCATCCATTTCTTCATTCATTGTGACATATACTCTGGAACCGCCGGCAGAAGCAACTCCCTCAATAACCGGATATCTTCCAGAACGCGCCATAACAGGCGAAGCAATATAATTGCCATCTATAACGGACTTCTTGTAAGTTACCATAATCCAGTAACTCATACCGTCGTAAGACTGGGCTGTGTTCGCCCTGATAAGAATTTCCGGAATTTCATCCTTATCCAAATCCACCAGTGCATATTCAAACTGACTTTGTTCTTCTGTAAGATTCTCATAGATTTCCTTTTCAAATCCGTAGCCGCCAACCAGCCCTGCCTCCGCATTATCCGGATACAGTGTATTATTCACTACATTTTTCAGAACCTTCATATAGGCTTCACTCCAGACCACCTCATCTGTATAGTTCTGCGTTTCCTCCCGGGACTGACTTTCCGACTCTGGCTCCGGTTCTCCAAACAGTCCAGGCAAAATTTCGTTCCCATTTTCCTCTTCGGACTGTTCCAGTGTTTCCTCTATTTCCTCCTCTTCCTCATCCTGATATCTTGAGGCATTGTTATAGCTGACAATTCCCACTGCAGTTCCCGCAACTGCCGCCGTCACCAGAAGCCCTGCAACTGCTTTCCCAGCCTTCGTAGAAAGGAAAGTTATTTTCTTTACCGCTTCTGTTGCTGCCTTTACAGCTTCCTGACCGGTCACTTCTGCACTGACAGTCCGGGCACCGGATACCTGTGCGCCGGCAGTTCCGGTGCCTGTACATTTTTCATAATACTTCCCGCGCACTCAGACAATGCAAGCTGGGTTGAGGTTTCTGCAGCACATACCACCATATCTTCTCTGAGCAGATACAGAAGCAATGCAATGGGCGCGATACCATAAAGCTTGTAGCCCTTCTTCTGCAGTTCTTCCGCCTTCTCCTTAATATTGTTTCTGCCGTACCGCAGCCTGGATTTTACAGTAGCCTCAGAACAGCCAAGCTGCTCTGCAATTTCCTTTGTTGTCATTCCTTCCAGTTCAAAAGCAATTACAACAAAACGCTGTTCATCCGACAGAGAATCTATCAGTTCATGTACAAGTTGTCTTGTTTCTTCCTTTGTATACTCCAGTTCAGGAACATTATCCCAGGAGCTGACAGCCCGGTCAAAGATTTCCGTATCGTCCTCTTCCTCGCTGCTGCTTTCCGCCCTCAAATCCAGAGGGGTATGGTTCCTCTTCTCCAGCTCGTTCTTCGCTGTGTTGACAACAATCTGGGACAGCCAGGATTCAAACCTCTCAGGCTCTTTCAGCTTATCCAGATTTTTCCATGCCCTTATGTATGCCTCCTGCAGAACATCCTTGGCAGCTTCTTCGTTCTTTACATATTTCAAAGCCAGATAATATTTGTTGTTTTTTGTGGAATTGTAAAGGAAATCGAATCCTGTTGTATCCCCATTTAATGCTTTTTCCACCGCTTCCGTATAAGTCATTTTTCTGTTGTTCCCTTCCCTTTACTTCTTAACATGTATTTTTTCTTATATGTGACTATTCAGAACCATTCAAAACTGCTTATTGCCGGAATGTTACCATTATATACTACTTTTTCTGTTCCGGCACTAAATACTTTTATTGCACACTCTTTATGCATCGCAATCCTTACCCGCTTTGCTGCTTTGTTTCTCCATCATTTTTTGTGTGATTCATAATTTCGTTATAAACAACCCGGTTTGTGTCCCCATCCATTTCAAAATTCTGCATATCTCTGTGTAATAGCAGTACAAACCACTGAATAATATTTTTCACACTGTCCACCCTCCCTTTCTGTTCAGTTAGACAGGAGGATTTTTAAAATAGATTTAAAAAACGGAAAATTTTTATACACCAAAATCTTTTTGATTCTTCAATTCCATATTATTCAGGGCATATTTCAGTGCCATACATATCAGTTCATTCCTGGACCGGTTTGTCTTTGCAGCCAGCTCATTATATTCTTCCTGTAATGCCCTGTCTATTCGTATTGTCATAGTGACAGATGTATCTTCCTTGGGGGTAATGATAAACTTCTCCATACCGTTAATGCCTCCCTTATACAGTTTCTCCTATCGTCGTATACATCATTATAATAGTATTTGCACCTATAAAGCCATGCCACAAAAGCGCGTTGACATATAGACACCCGGTATGTTGCCAGAGCAATTCACTTTTGTGTTACAGGTAAAAAGAAAACATTTATTTTCTGATTACTGCCTTCCCTTATATGACAATCCGGTTTTCAAAAAAGATTTAAATATCACGAACAAAACATAATAAAAAGGCTACCCGGATAAAAATTCAGATAACCTTTTTGCAAAATCAGAAATGACTGAGGCAATTTGTAACCACACAATACAATTTTAAAATTTTCCACGCTGTATCTTATAATCCCCTGATAATGTTCAGATAATCCTGCCTCTGGTCTACCACAGCATAAACCGTAACTTCCTTCTTTTCTTCATTTATCTTATAAAGCACAAGATTTTTCTTAAGTATCAATACTTTGTATCCCTGTCTTTTCAGTACCAGATAACGAGGCTCTACACCCTTTTGCGGATATAAACCTAAATCAAGAATATTCTGTTCTAATTCTTCCAGCTTTTCAAGTGCAACCTCTTTTCCAAAATTCTCCGCCACATACAAAATAATCTTTCTGATCTGAGCATCTGCGGTTTCTGTCCGAACAACCTTATATTTCAAAGTCCTATCCCTCCCGCAGCATCTGTCTTAAATCATCAAAAGTCTCACTGATTGGTGCAACTCTTCCGTTCCGTACATCATCCTCTGCTTCTGCCAAAATCTCCAGAAGCTCAATCCGTGATTTCATCCTTTTATATTCTTCATATGACAAAGATACCGTATCGCCCCGTCCATTCACAGTAATGATAACCGCTTCATTTTCTTCCCTGCACTGTTTTGAAATCTCACTATAATGATTCCTTAAATCTGCTGATGGTCTGATTGTCTCCTGTAACGCCCGCATAAAAACACCTCCGTTTGTTTATAGTCATATTATATCCTAATTTACATATATTATCAATTACTAACTTCTACAGAAAAAAATTGCCACCCTGCAAAAGTTACAGGGCAGCATCTTAAAAACAGGCAATATTATCCACTGCCTACAAAAATGATAATCTGATAAATTGATGTTGGAATAAAATAATTATTCCAGCTCGCCGAGAGCCTTTTCCAATGAGATGTTTGTCGTCCAGTAGTGTGTGCCGTTGTACTCCACTTCGCAGAGGGCAGGTGTTTCACCGCCTTCATAAATGGCACCTACGTAGCAATAATAATGACCACTTTCACTGTCTGTTGGGACGGTATAGGCTTTCGTTACCGTGACTTCGTACTCTTTATCCCAGAGCGTCTCGTTGGTAGTGTATCTGTCAAAGTACGTGGTGTCCATGCAGCTGAATCTGGTCTCTGGTACCATACTGCACTGTGGGTTTGGTTCTACTCCGTAGTATGCCAGGTTTTGAAACAGTCCTATACCGTTATGCATTGTTATTGTTTTGTTCACATCATAGCTCTCTGCCCCTGAAAGCTCTACGTACCTGTCACCGTCAACGATGTTGTAGAGAATTTCTTTGTCTGTTTTCAGTACGCTTCCATCCTGAATAGCAGTTGTCCCCTTCTCATCCTTAATGGCGTTGTCCATGTCGAAGTACGGGTCAGACAGCAGGTTGCAGTAGGTGTAATCTTCCGGTTCCTTATTTTCAGAAATTTCATCCGTTGATGTTTCTTTCGTTTCTTCCTTCTCTTCCTCCGATTTTTCTTCTACTGTTACGGTACTCTCTTTTCCGGTACCTGTCCTTTCCTCACTGCCGCTGTTTCCGCATCCGGTGAGCGCTGCTCCCATTACAACTGTGATTGCCAGCACAAATGCCAATGTCTTTTTCTTCATATTTTTACCTTACCTTTCTTATCTGACCTTTGAGGAACTGACTTTTCAGGTCTGATTTTTCGTCCGGTCAGACTTTTCTTTTTTGTTGTTTTTTTGCCCCTGCTTTTGGGCTTTCACTTATAAGACAATGCCTTTTTCAAAAAAGATTTAAAAAATTCAAATTTAAGAGAGAATTATCTGTCATCCGGTCCCGGATTCGTAGTCAGCATATCATAGTAAACGATTGCATACTGGTTGTTATAGATTACGATGCCGCGACCGGTATCCCCCTGTTCGGCAATCAGAAGCAGTCCTGTTTCGTCATATTCCGGATATGTAAAGGACGCAATAACCTGTGTTCTTTCATAGTCAGAATATACATCGGCAACTATTTTGTCGTCATACCATGTATAAAGAGGCTTGGGTTCGTCCCAGAAATACCAGTCCTGACTGTCTGAGGGCATGACAGATTCCGGAATATCAGCATATCTTCCGTTTCTGTTTTCTCCGGGAAGATTTGCTGCTGCGGGTGCGCTTTCTTCGACTTTCTCAGGTGCGCCTGCAGTTCCCTCAGTTGACTGGACAGGTTCCGGCTCCATTGCATGGTCTGTAAACTTTACAACAGAGTATATGGAAAAGTGAGTTGTCTTAAAGGTCACACTGTCCTCTGAAGCAGAACAGTCCATGTTCTGTACGGAATTATCCTCCGGGTTAAAGTAATACACGGCATATGCGTCGCCCTCTGCTGCTTTCAACTCCTCTGAAACAGGAATGGTAACTGTGATTTCGCCCTCGGGCTGTACGGCTGTGCCGTCAGCATCAGCAATGGAAATGTCGTATGACAAAACTGCTGTTACATCCTTTTCCATGTCGTTTCCTGCAAATTCCCTGATATTATCATTTACTTCAGACTCCACATCAGCCACCGTCAGAGCAGCCGCATCAGCAGTCCCTTCCACCGTAATTCCCGTATCCGCATCTGTAAACGAAATATCAGTGATTGCAGGTTTCGTTTCTTTCGTTTCGGATTCATTAACAACCTCTACAGATTCCTCTGCTACAGATTCAGATACATCTTCTGCTTTCTTACCACAGGCAGTCATAAGACCGGCCAGCATGGTCAGTACAAGCAGGTATGTAAAAATTCCTTTTCTTTTCATACTGTTTTTTCTCCTTTAAATGTTGTATTTCAGTTACAGAAGTTCATTATAATTACCGGCATACCAAATTTCCATATCACAAATGTGCAGTAGCATTTGTAACACATATTATGTCCCGGTACGGCAGCGTATCACCTGCCATTACCATTGCCAATGCCTTTTTCTTCATGCTCTTTCACCTTGCCTTTCTTATCTGACCTTTCTTATCTGACCTTTCAGGTCTGTTTTTTGCCCTTGTTTTTGGGCTTGCACTTATAAGACAATGGCTTTTCCAAAAAAGATTTAAAAAATTGAAATTTAATAGAAAAAATTTTTTCCGCATTATACCATAAAAATAACGACACTGTACATCACTTCCGCAACATACAATGCCGTTATCTTCAGTGGACTAGACGGGAGTCGAACCCGTGTCCAAAAGCCTATTCCCTGTCCTTCTACGAGCGTAGCCTGTTTATTCTGACCGGAGAACCGGTCCCTTCCCTCCGCCGCACGGGAGCAGACACCCTTACGGTTTCAGTAGCTTCATAATACGCCCATCTGCTCAAAGCTTTGCAGATGTCGTTTCTCACATCGTCGAAGCCCGGTTCCTAAAGTGTGAGTGCCCTAGGTCGGACTGCTGCCATTAGGCAGCGTATGCTAAATTATCGTTAGCGTTTAAATTTAATTTGGCCATTTAACGCATTACCATGCGGCTCGCTTCTCCAGCTGCAAAACCCCTGTCGAAACCTTTACTAGCCCTTGTGTAACTTAATATAGCGAATTTACTGCTTTCTGTCAACTGCTTCCTAAAGATTCTGTATCTTAAATTCCCGCTCGGTTTCCCTGCGCTGATCCTTCTTCGCAATATCCGCCCGCTTGTCATAGAGCTTTTTACCTCTGGCAAGCCCTACCTCTACTTTTACCCTGCCCTCCTTAAAATATACCTGCAGCGGAACCAGAGTATACCCTTTTTCTGCAATTTTGGCGGAAAGTTTATTGATTTCGTATTTGTGCATTAAAAGCTTTTTCACCCGGAGAGGGTCTTTATTAAAAAGATTTCCCTTTTCGTAAGGACTGACGTGCATCCCGTATACAAAAACCTCCCCGTTTTCAATCCGGATAAATGCCTCCTTGATGCTGCACTTTCCCATCCGCATTGACTTTACCTCCGTCCCGTGGAGCGCCACACCTGCCTCGTAGGTTTCGTCAATAAAATAATCATGAAAAGCCTTCTTATTATTTGCAATTAACTTCTGTGTTTCCTTTTTTTGTGCCATGATTATCTCCATTTCTGCGCACTCTCTGCGCATAGCTAAACCGCCAGCGACATATCAATTGTCCGGTTGAAGCGGTCGCAGTCATCAATCCGTACCCGGATTGGCATACCCATCTTATAGGTTTTTCCCGTTGCCTGCCCTACCATCTCACAGGTGCTTTCCTGATAATAATAGTAGTCACCGGGCAGCTTTGAAACATGAATCAGCCCTTCCACGGTATTGGGAAGCTCTACATAGATTCCCCAGCCTGTCACGCCGGAAATCACACCCTCATATACTTCGCCGATATGCTGTTCCATATATTCTACCTTCTTCAGCTTGTCTGTTTCCCGCTCTGCCTCGTCCGCCCGGCGCTCCGTATCGGAAGCCTGTTTGCAGACCCCAGGAAGGATTTCCTTATAATGGGCAATTCTTTCTTCTCCCAGCCTGCCGCGCAGCTGCTCTTTAATAATCCTGTGTATCTGTAAATCAGGATACCGGCGGATTGGAGAGGTAAAGTGGCAATAATAGGAACATGCCAGGCCGAAATGTCCGGTACACTCCGTGCTGTACTTTGCCTGCTTCATGCTCCGCAAAGCCATCCGGCTTATCATCGGTTCCTCCGGTGTTCCCGCAACCTTTGCCAGAAGCTTCTGGATTTCCTTGGGATGTACCTCCTCGCTGCCTGTCTTGGCACCGTTTTTCCCCACCGTTTTCATATAATATCCGAAATTATGAATAAAGGTGGACAGCTTTGCAATCTTCTCCGGGTCCGGAACATCATGCACCCGGTATACAAAGGGCAGCTCCATCCAGTAAAAATGCTGTGCCACCGTTTCGTTTGCCGCCAGCATGAAATCCTCGATAATATCTGTTGCCACATTTCTCTCATAGGGCTTAATATCCGTGGGATGTCCCTCCCTGTCCAGAAGGATTTTACATTCCGGGAAATCAAAATCAATGGAGCCCCGCTTCTTCCGCTTCTCCCGCAAAATTGCCGCCAGCTCCTTCATCTGTACAAACATGGGGATAAAATCCGCATATTCTTCCCTCTCTTCCGGTTCTGCCTCTTCCTCCAGCAGCTTCTTTACCATAGTATAGGACATCCGTCTGTCCACCCGGATAACAGATTCGCAGATTTCATAATCCGTGATTTCTCCCTGGGAACTGACTGTCATCAGACAGCTTAAAGCAAGCCTGTCCTCCCCTGCATTTAAAGAACAGATTCCGTTGGAAAGGGTATGGGGCAGCATGGGAATTACCCTGTCCACCAGATAAACGCTGGTTCCCCGCTCGTAAGCCTCCCAGTCCAGAGCAGAATTTTCCTGTACATAGTTTGTCACATCTGCGATGTGTACCCCCAGGTGATAATTTGTTCCATCATAGGAAACACTGACTGCATCATCCAAATCCTTCGCATCTTCCCCGTCAATCGTCACCATCTGCACCTGACACAAATCTCTTCTGCCTGCCCGGTCAGCCTCAGAAACCTCCTTTGCCACCCGTTCCGCCTGATTTAACACCTTCTCCGGAAATTCCTCCGGCAGCATATAGCCTCTCACAATGGAAAGAATATCCACCCCGGGGTCATTGACATGCCCCAGAATTTCCACAACCTTCCCTTCCGGGCTTCTCTTATTGGTGCCGTAATCGGTAATCTCCACTACTACCTTATGCCCGGTCACTGCCCCCTTAGAACGTTCCTTTGGCACAAAAATATCGCAGGGCAACTTTCCGTTGTCCGGGATGACAAAGCCAAAATTGTTTTTGGACTGCTCATAGGTTCCGACTATCTGGCTTAAGCCTCTGGCAATAATCTTAATAACCTGTGCCTCCTGCCGCTTGCCCTCCCTGCCGGGCAGAAGCGCTGCCTGTACGGTATCCAGATGAAATGCCCCGGCGGTTTTGTCCTCCGGGATATATAAATCCTCTGTCCGCCCTTCTACCTCCACAAAGCCGAAGCCCTTTGCATTACTGATAAAGGTACCTGTCAGGACACTGCCATTGGATTTCTGATACTTTCCCTTCAGGGTCAGCATCAGCTTTCCCTCTGCCAGAAGCTCCTGCAAAATACTCTTAAACTCTTCCCTGTCTTCCTTTGACACCTGTAAAAGCATCGCCAGTTCCTTCTCCTTCATCGGCACATACAGGGAATCCTTTACCAGGTCACATATGACTTTCTTTCTTTTTTCTCTGCTATCCTTTTCTTTGTTTTCCTTTTCTCTGTTTTCCTTTTCTCTGTTTTCCATAAAACTCCAATTCTCTTTTTCCATAAAAGCGTACCCGCAGGGCACACTACATAAAAACACCCTTGTGACTTTATCTCACAAGGGTGTTACCTGCTTTTCTTAAAATACTCTCAGATTCAGGATTGCCGCCATCACCATAAACAATACTGCAAGAATCTTGGTAAATTTCACCAGACGTCCCTCCATGGAACGACCTTTATTCCTGCCCCAGTAGGTTTCTGCTGCTCCGCTGATGGAACCAAGCCCTGCGGACTTTCCTTCCTGCATCAACACCAACACCACAAGTGCCAGACAAACTATAATAAATAAAACTGTAAGCACAATTTTCAAAACACCCATTTTACTATCCATGCCTTTCCAATTTCCTAAAAATCACTTGTTATATCTTAGCATACTTATTACAAAATGGCAAGCATTTTTTGCGGGATATCCGATAAAAGGTCAAAAAAAGAGCCCGGAAAGTAATTTACTCTCCGAACTCTCTTTGAAAAAAGTCTTATTCGATGGTAGCCTTGTAGAAGTACTTCATTCCTTCAACAGTTCCGTAGATACCCTTTACGTTGCTCTTTACCATGTAAGGGTCATTGTAGTAGTAAATAGGAACCAGACACCATGTATCCATCAGATAGTCCTCAGCCTCATGCATCAGCTCAGCACGCTTAGCAAGGTCAGCCTCTGTACGAATCTGGGAAATCAGCTCATCATAGTGATTCCAGTCAAGGCTCTTGGAATCATCGCGCCCAAGCTGGCAGTCGTTATTACCGGAATCGGTAGTCCACATTTCCAGCATGTTGATTGCATCGTTGTAGTCCATCAGCCAGCCGTTACGGGCGAAGTCATAGTCACCATTCTTACGGCTGTTCAGGAATACGTTCCACTCCTGCTGGTCAATTGTTAACTCAATGCCATAAGTAGCAAGGTCAGCCTGGATAGCTTCTGCAATCTTTACGTTCCCGGCAGAATTGTTGGTCAGGTAAGTAAATGCAATTGTCTTGCTGGGCTTATCTGCTGCGGTATCCCACAGATTGATAGAAGCAAGCAGCTCCTTAGCTTCTGCTACGTTTTTATCATAATCTGTTCCGTAGTAATCCTTATTCTTGAACTCCTTGCCGTTTCCATCAGAGCATCCTGCAGGAACATAGGTTGTTGCAATCTGCTGATTCAGCTGACCGATGGTATCAATGATGTACTGACGGTCAATCATCAGGGAGATAGCATGACGGAATACCTTTGCCTGCTCCTCATCCAGACCAAGCTCGTCATAAATCTTGGAATTGTAGTTGAAGCATGCATAGTAGGTACCAAGGTTATCCAGTACTACAAATTCCTCAGACTGGGAAGCTGTAGCTACTTCTTCAGTCGGAACGCTGTCGATGAAGTCAAGGTCTCCGGACTGGTATGCAGTATAAGCTGCGGTTTCATCGCTGGTCAGCATGACATTCAGAGTAGGGACAGATACGGAATCTGCATCCCAGTAGTTGTCATTCTTTACATATGTCATATCGGAATCATGATTCCATGCAGACAGAGTGTAAGCACCGTTGGATACGAAGCCAGCTTCCTGCGCCCAGGTACCGGCAGGATTCTCAGCGGTCTTGGATGCCTCTACCTCTTCCTCATATACAGGGAAGAAGAAGGGGAATGCACACAGGTCAAGGAAGTAAGGGCAGACTGCCTTCAGAGTAACAGTCAGAGTCTTTCCATCCTCGGAAGCTACTACAACATCATCAGGAAGTCCCGCTTCATAGGTAAATCCGGGGAACATTTCACACAGATAAGAGTAGTCTGCTGCTGTTTCGGGAGCCGCTGCTCTCTTCCAGGAATAAACGAAATCGGAAGCATCCAGAGCTTCGCCGTTGGACCACTTCAAGCCATCACGAAGAGTGAAGGTATAGGTCAGACCATCCTCAGATACGGTATAGGACTCTGCACATGCCGGCTCCAGCTGACCCTCTGCGTTGTAACGCATCAGACCTTCGAAGCTGTTTACTGCCAGACAGCCACCGTCAACTGAGCTGTTCAGAGCGGGATCCAGATGATCCGGTTCGGAAGACATCCAGATATTCAGAGTATCTTTTGCTGCTGGAGTTACATCAGTGGAAGTAGAGCCTTCTGCTGCGGAAGAAGAAGCACTTCCGGAAGCTGCGCTGCTTCCATTTGCAGAACCATTACCGCATGCACACATGCTGATTGCCATGGTAGCTGCAAGAACGATTGAAACAATTTTCTTTTTCATAATTTTCCTCCTTCTAATGATAATTTCAATCTATTTCAACCCAATCGGGATGAAACCAAGGTTATTTGTTGTGGCAGGCGACAAAATGTCCGTTGCCTCTGTCCTTCAGTTCAGGCATTTCCACTGCACACTGCTCTGTTGCATAACGGCAGCGGCTTCTGAAAGGACAGCCTGTCGGCATATGCAGAGGAGAAGGAACATCACCCTCCAGAATGATACGCTGACTTTTTCTTGCTGTTTCCGGATCCGGAATCGGTACCGCGGAAAGAAGGGACTGGGTATAGGGATGTACCGGATGATTCATCAAATCCTCCGCATCCGCAAGCTCCATCATATGTCCCAGATACATAACTGCAATTCTGTCGGATATATGCTGTACAACAAGCAGGTCGTGTGCAATAAACAGATAAGCCATGCCACGCTGCTTCTGCAAATCCTCAAACATATTGACAACCTGTGCCTGAATGGAAACATCCAGAGCAGATACCGGTTCATCACAGACGATGAACTTGGGGTCTACTGCCAGGGCACGGGCAATCCCGATACGCTGACGCTGTCCTCCGGAGAACTCATGGGCATAACGGGAAGCATGCTCCGCATTCAACCCTACAGTTTCCATCAGATTTAAAATCTTCTCTCTTCTCTCCTTCTTGGATGAATACAGCTTATGCACATCCAGAGGCTCCCCGATAATGTCCTCTACGGTCATTCTGGGATTTAAGGAAGAGTACGGATCCTGAAATACCATCTGCATCTGTTTTCTGTACGGATGCATATTCACATCTATTTTGTTCTCGCTGTCAAAAAGCACATCCCCGTCAAAGGTAATCTTTCCAGCAGTAGGCTGATACAGACGAAGCAGAGTACGTCCAACGGTTGTCTTACCGCATCCGCTCTCTCCTACCAGTCCCAGCGTTTCACCGGACTTAATGGAAAAGGAAATATCATCCACTGCCTTTAAGGGAATTGTCTTAAAACCCTGCTTAATTGGAAAATACTGTTTTAAATGCTCTACTTCCAGGAGGTATTCATTTTTCATTTTCTTTTCTTCTGCCATTTTATCAGACCTCCCCGTTTGCTTCAAACATCTTTTTTACATTCATAAAGCACGCTGCCAGATGGCTGTCACTGATACGGATTTCCTCCGGCACCTGACTTAAACAGATTTTCATCGCTGCATCACATCTGGGGCAGAATGCACAGCCCTTGGGCATATTCAAAAGGTTAATCGGAGTTCCTCCGATGGGAACCAGTCTTTCCCCGTTATTCTCTGCTGTGGGGATAGAACGCAGAAGCCCCTTGGTGTATTCATGGGCAGGACGATAGAAAATATCATCCGCCGTTCCTCTCTCACAGACACGTCCACCGTACATAACGATAATCTCATCACACATGGATGCGATAACGCCCAAATCATGTGTTACCATGATAATCGCCATTCCCAGCTTCTTCTGCAAATCCTGCATCAGTTCCAGAATCTGCGCCTGAATGGTAACATCCAGTGCCGTGGTCGGCTCATCCGCAATCAGGATATCCGGCTCGCAGGCAAGCGCCATCGCTATCATTACACGCTGCCGCATGCCACCGGACAGTTCATGGGGATACTGCTTTACACGCTTCTCCGGCTCGTTGACACCAACCAGGGAAAGCATTTCAATGGCTCTCGCCTTTGCTTCCTTCTTCGTACGGTCTGTATGAAGAAGCACAGCCTCCTCTAACTGATATCCTACCGTAAAAACAGGATTCAGGGAAGTCATCGGATCCTGGAAAATAATGGAACAGCATTTTCCTCTGAACCCAGCCATCTTCTTGTTATCCCAGTTTACAATATTCTCACCTTTATATAAAACCTCACCGGAGCTTACCTTTCCGTTGTCTGCCAGAATCTGCATAATAGAATAGGCAGAAACGGATTTACCGGAACCGGACTCTCCTACAATTCCCAGTGTCTTTCCGGGCTCCAGATTAAAATTGATTCCATTTACCGCATGTACCTCACCCTTATCCGTGGTAAAGGTTGTATGCAGGTCTTTTACTTCCAAAATATATTTTGTATCCATGATTCCTCTCATTCCGCCGTATCCACGGCACTCTACATCTTTTTAACGGCTTAACTTGGGGTCAAATGCATCCCGCAGGCCGTCACCCAGAAGGTTCAGGGCAAGAATAATCAGACAGATTGTCAGAGCCGGGAACAAAAGTCTTTCCGGATAAGTCTGTAAACCGCTTCTGGCATCATTTGCCAGAGAACCAAGAGAAGGCATGGGTGCGGAAACACCAAGTCCTACAAAGGACAGATAGCTCTCGGTAAAAATTGCGGAAGGAATCTGCAGTGCCGTTGTGATAATAATAACGGAAAGGCAGTTCGGCAGAACATGTCTGCGGATAATCCGTCCGGTCGGTGTACCGATACACTTTGCTGCCAGTACATATTCATTCTGCTTGATGGACAATACCTGACCACGAATCAGTCTTGCCATGCCTACCCAGTAAAGCAGTCCGAACACAATAAACAGGGAAATCATGTTGACACCCAGCTTTGCAAGCACCGTTCCCTTAATCAGGGGAGCCAGGGTTTCATTTAAAACCACTGCCAGCAGGATAATCAGAAGCATATCCGGCAGGGAATAAATAATATCAACAATACGCATCATAATCAAATCCACCTTGCCGCCCAGATAACCGGAAATGGAGCCGTAGAGCATACCGATAATCAGAACCAGCAGGGATGCGAAGATGCCAACTCCAAGGGATACTCTCGCACCGTAAACCACACGGATAAAATAATCACGTCCCAGGGAATCGGTTCCGAAAATATGGGGGAACACCTTCTCCCCTGCAGCAATCTGCTTCTGCTCCGCAGTACTGTAGGTAAAAGGTCTTAGGTTTGCAGAACCCTTTACGATATCCGCATATCCATAAGGCACTACCTTGGGTGCAATTAAAATAATCAGAATAATCAGGGCAAGAATGACAAGGGAAGCCATTGCCAGAGGATTCTTACGCAGTCTGCGCATACCATCCCTGAAAAATGTGGTGGACTCGCCCATAACATCCTGCTGACGCTTTTCGTCTTCTGTTGCCGCCTCAAAATCAGCACGGGAAAACTTGCTCAAATCAACCTGCGCGGAAAAAGGGGCTTTCTTAAAATCGTTATTCATTTTTATCTCCTCCTTAATCCAACTTAATTCTCGGGTCTACCATCTTGTAAACAATATCGGTAATCAGGTTTGCTACTACCATCAGGCAGGCAAGGAAAATCGTTGTCGCCATAATCAGAGTGTAATCTCTGTTGGTAATCGCACTGACAAACTTGGAACCAAGTCCGCCGATATTGAAAATACTCTCTACTACCATGGAACCGGTCAGGATACCTGCAATCATGGGACCTACATAGGTGATAACAGGAATCAGTGCATTTCTCAGGCCATGAATGAAAATAACCTTCATCTGAGATACACCCTTTGCCCGTGCTGTCCTGATATAATCCTGGCTTAAAGCATCCAGCATGGATGTCTTTGTCAGACGGGTAATATATGCCATGGGTGACATGGAAAGTGCCAGCACCGGAAGCACTACCTGATTCGTTCCTGCATTGAATGCCTGTACAATACCAAGCTTCATACAGAAGAAATACAAAAGCAGCGTTGCCACCACGAAGGAGGGCATCGCTGTAATCAGCGTAATGAAGAACACAATCACTCTGTCAGGCCATTTATTTCTCATCAGGGCTGCCGTAGAACCAAGAACAATGCCAAGGATAATGGCAACAACCGATGCCAGAAGTCCAAGCTTTGCAGAAATCGGGAAACTCTCGCCGATAATTGCCTTGATTTCACGTCCGTTCTTCAGGCTGACACCCAAATCACCGGATAACAGTTTCTTCATATATAAAACATACTGCACGGGAACCGGTTTATCCAGATTATATCTTTCCTCCAATGCTGCGATAACTGCCGGTGAGGATGCTTTTTCCTTGTTGAAGGGACCTCCCGGAATTGCATTCATGGCAAAAAACGTAATCATACTGATAATAAATACCGTTAAAATTGCCATTAAAACTCTTTTTACTACATACTTAGTCAATTTTCTTTCCCACTTTCTTGCCGGATTTTGCTGTAACGTATTCCGCTTCTTTTTGTTCTCTGCCGCTTCGCCGCTTTACCCTGTTAAAATAATCCATATAACAAAAAGACGCCCTGAACGCCTTTGTTCAACGCCATCTGCCACAAATACAATTGTCTGCTGTACACGTACAACAAGCTACATTATACATAAATAAGAATTTTTGTCAAGTTATATAGCTCTCCGGATTTTGGCTACATTTAATTTTTATTCATTCATACCATTTTGATATGAATATAACAAAAAAGGGAATGAAAATCAATTCCCCTTTTTTGCATAAATATTCATTTATTTTTTCTTTTTCCTTATTTTTCCGTCAGTTCCTCTTCTATTTTCAAAAGTCGGTTATACTTTGCCGTTCTGTCGCTTCTGCAGGGTGCTCCCGTCTTAATCTGTCCCGCGTTCCATGCCACCGCCAAATCTGCAATGGTGGTGTCCTCCGTTTCCCCGGAACGGTGGGACAAAACTGCCCTGTATCCGCTTTTCTGTGCCATCTGCACCGCCTCATAGCTCTCTGTCAGCGTCCCAATCTGATTAACCTTTACCAGAATGGCATTTGCCGTATGCAGCCTTATTCCCGCTGCCAGCCGCTTCGGATTTGTCACAAACAAATCATCCCCCACAAGCTGTATTTTATTTCCAAGCCGCTCTGTCAACCTCTGCCAGCCCTCCCAGTCGTCCTCCGCCAGTCCGTCCTCGATGGACACAAGGGGAAACTTTTCCGTGAGCATTTCATAATAGGAAATCATTTCCTCTGTGGTTCTCGTTACCATGCCGCCCTTTAACTTTCCTTCTCCCGGGAAGAAATACCGTCCGCTTTTTTCATCATACAGCTCACTGCTGGCGGCATCCATGGCGATGCAGATGTCCTCTCCCGGCTGATATCCTGCTGCCTGTATGCTCTCTGTCAAAAACATCAGGACACTTTCCGCATCCGGCAAATCCGGGGCAAAGCCCCCTTCATCCCCCACTGCCGTAGACAGCCCTCTCTCCTTTAAAATTCTTTTTAAATGATGGTATACCTCCACTCCCATGCGCAGCCCTTCCGAAAAGCTTTCCGGCTTTACGGGCTGAATCATGAACTCCTGAAAATCCACCGTGTTTTCCGCATGCTTCCCTCCATTTAAAATATTCATCATGGGTCTTGGAAGCAGGTGGGCGCCGCTTCCCCCCACATACCGGTACAAGGGAAGTCCCAATGCATCCGCAGCCGCCCTGGCACAGGCAAGGGATACGGACAGGGTTGCATTTGCCCCCAGATTTTCTTTATTCTCTGTCCCGTCCAGCTCCAGCAGTGCCCTGTCTATCGCCCTCTGCTCCAGTACATTCCTTCCAATTAGAAGAGGCGCTATTTTTTCATTGACATTTTTCACTGCCCGCTGCACTCCAAGCCCCAGATAGCGCTTTTCCCCGTCCCGGAGCTCCACTGCCTCGAATTTTCCCGTGCTGGCGCCGGAGGGAACCGCCGCCCTGCCGCTGTAAAGCCGCCCTTCCCCGGAATGTTTTACAAAAACCTCTGCCTCCACCGTGGGATTTCCCCGGGAATCCAGAATTTCCCTTGCATGTACCGACTGAATCTCCAAATAAACAGACATAAAAATTCCTCCTTGCATTTTCCTTATTGTAAGGATTGCCTGCAGGGAGGAATTTATACTTCTGCTTTAAAACTGCTTATACCACCGGGATTTTTTTATCCACCAGCTTGATATGGTTTGTCAGCCAGCCCAGAAGAAACTGAATCAGCTCTTCCAGATAGGCATCCTGATTTTCATCCACCTCGTCCAGATTGATGGTATCCAGCCTGTCCACAAATGCCTGATGCGCCCGTTTCTGGGCTTCCAGTCCATCATAGCCGATGCGCTCCATATAGGCTTCCTCATCCCCGAAATGGACAATGGTATATTCCTTTAACTGCCCCAAAAGGGTCATAATCTCATCATACTTATCATGCAGAAACTCTGCCTGCATTACCTCATGGGTCTGACGGATAATGTCGAAAAGCTTTTTATGCTCCTCATCCACCATCTCGATTCCGGTATAATACTCTTCGGTAAAGGCGAATCTGTCCTCGCCCTTTCCCTCCCCGGAGAATTTTCCTATCATAATATCGCTGCCGAGAATATGCTTATAAAGCCAGCCCGCCAGATATTTCAGAATTTCCTCCATATCTGTGTTATCCTCTGTCATCCGGGATACTTTGGCAGTAAACTCCGCATGCTCCTTCTTCTGTCTTAAAAGCTCCGGGTCCTTTATCTTCTCCATATAGGCTTCTTCATGGGCGAAATGGGTAGCCGCATATTTCTGCAGTTCCTTTATCACTCCTGAAGTCACAACCTTTTCCGAGCCGCTCTCCTTTAAAAACTTCTCCGCTTCATTGATTAAGTCAAATAATCTTTTATGTTCCTCATCAATTTCTGTAATTCCAATCAAACAATCTTCCGTAAACTGAAACATGGTTCCTCCTTTCAATCTACCCTGCCCTTTGCCAGAATTTCACAGTAATCCTCATAATTTTTCTGTAAAAGTGCTGGTGTGTCCAATCCATAAGGACACTTTGATTTACATTTTCCGCAGTGCAGGCAGCTTTCAATCTTTTTCATTTTTGCCTGCATCTCGGGTGTAAGCTGCGCCGCCTCCGGTGCCCTGCGAATCATCAGGCTCATTCTTGCGCAATTATTGATTTCGATTCCCACAGGACAGGGCATACAATATCCGCAGCCCCGGCAGAAATCTCCCTGTAACTGTTCTCTGTCCCTGGCAATCAGTGCAGAAATCTCCTCTGTCATCGCAGGGGGATTCTCGATATAGGATAAAAATTCATCCAGCTCAGCTTCCCTCTGTACCCCCCAGATAGGAAGCACATTGTCATACTGCGCCAGATAAGCGTAGGCTGCCGCGGAATTATTTATCAGTCCGCCGGAAAGCGCCTTCATGGCAATAAAGCCCATATCCGCTTCCTTACATTTTTTCACCAGCTCGATATCCTTTTCCGTTGCCAGATAGCAGAAGGGAAACTGCAGGGTTTCATAAAGACCGCTTTCCACCGCCTCATGCGCCACATGCAGCCTGTGATTGGTAATGCCGATATGGCGGATCATCCCTTTTTCTTTTGCCTCCAGCATCGCCTCATAAAGCCCTGTTCCATCCCCCGGCTTCGGGCAGAACGCCGGATTGTGGAACTGATAAATATCAATGTAATCTGTCCGCAGATTTTTTAAAGAGGTATGTAAATCCTTCCAGAAGCCCTCCGCCGTGTCTGCCCCGGTTTTGGTTGCAATATAAATCTTCTCCCGGATTCCCTCAAACGCCTCGCCCAGCTTTTCCTCGCTGTCCGTATACCATCTTGCCGTGTCAAAGAAATTCACACCGCTCTCATACGCCTTACGCAGAAGCCCCACAGCCGCCTCTGTACCGATTCTCTGAATCGGCAGTGCGCCAAAGGCATTCTTCTGTACCGTAATGCCTGTCTTTCCTAATGTTACCGTTACCATACTCTGCCTTTCTTCCATAAAAAGCTGCATTGAAGCATCAATACTCTTCTGCCATATCGATTTCCTCCTGCTCGGATTCAATCGACAGTCTGTAGCCGGGCGTATGCTTCAGATACATTGCCCAATAACCAACACCTACAACTCCCGCGCCGCCCACAATATTTCCAAGGGTCACAGGAAGCAGATTTTTCAACAGAAAGCTGCCAAAATTCAAGCCCTCCGTCACAATCCCATACTCTCCCGCCGTTAAAATACCGGCAATTCCAAAATAAATATCTGCAATGCTGTGTTCAAAGCCGCAGAGTACAAAAAGCATCACCGGCCAGAAGCTCATCAGAAGCTTCCCGGAAACCTTCTTTGCTGCGAATGCCGCCCAGACTGCAATGCAGACTAAAATATTACAGAGGATTCCCCGGATAAAGGATTCCCCAAAGCTTAAGTTCACCCTGTTCCGGGCTGCATTTACCATACTGACAGCCAGCTTTCCCCCGAATAAATCCGGGATGTGTCCGTATACCACCAGAACTGCCACAAATGCCGCCCCCAGAAAATTACCCCAAAACACAAAGAACCAGTTTTTCAGCATTTCTGTCAGCCGGATTTTCTTCTCCAGCAGGGCAATGATAATCAGATTGTTTCCGGTAAACAGTTCACTGCCTGCCACAAGCACCATCGCCATTCCCGCCGGGAAAATACAGGCACTGACCAGTCTGGAAACGGAAGGGTTCTCCACGGTGGCTCCTCCCACCGTGGAAGCAATCCCCGCAAAACCGATAAACATACCGGCAAACGCTCCCAGAATCAGCATCTTAAGAGCTGACAGCCTGACCTTGTGAATCCCGATTTGCACATAATTCTGTGCGATTTCCAAAGGTGAGTGCATAAACCCCCTCCTTTTTCTGCTACTATTTCTTTATTAACAGGGATTTTCCTGTCATTTCCGCAGGCTGCTCCATACCCATAACCTGAATCAGGGTAGGGATAATGTCTGCCAGACAGCCGTTCTCTCTCAAAGTATATTCCTTATCATAATTTACCAGAATGAAGGGCACCTGATTGGTGGTATGGGCGGTGAAGGGTTCCCCGGTTTCATAATCAATCATCTGCTCTGCATTTCCGTGGTCTGCACAGATAAAGAGTACACCGTCCATTTCCTTTATCGCGTCCACTGCCTTGCCCACACACTCATCCACGGTTTCGATTGCCTTGATGGCCGCGGGAATGACACCGGTATGACCTACCATATCCGGGTTTGCAAAGTTGATGATAATGACATCATACCTGTTGCTGCGGATAGCTGCACAGAGCTTGTCACAAACCTCCGGAGCGCTCATCTGGGGCTTCAAATCATAGGTTGCAACATCCTTGGGGGAATTTACCAGCACTCTGTCCTCTCCCTCGTTGGGCTCTTCCACACCGCCGTTAAAGAAGAAGGTAACATGGGCATATTTCTCGGTTTCTGCGATACGCGCCTGCTTCATATGGTTTGCAGCCAGCCACTCTCCAAAGGTATTTGTCACTGCAACCTTGTGGAAAGCAACCTCCTTGTTGGGAATTGTCGGGTCATAATCGGAGAAGCATACGAAGGTAATCTGCTTTCTTGCCCCTCTGTCAAAGCCTGTAAAGTCGTCTGCACAGAAAGCTCTTGTAATCTCTCTTGCACGGTCAGGACGGAAGTTGAAGAAAATAACGGAATCCTTATCCTGTACGGTTGCCAGAGCTGCGCCGTCCTTCTCTGCTACGGTGGGCTTTACAAATTCATCGGTTTCCTCTCTGTCGTAGGACTCCTGAATAGCAGTTATGCCATCTGCTGCCTTTAAGCCCTCGCCCTTTACCATGGCGTCATAAGCCAGCTTTACTCTGTCCCAGTTGTTATCTCTGTCCATAGCGTAATAACGGCCTGCCACGGAAGCAATTTCCCCAACGCCGATTTTCTTCATTTCTTCCTGCAGTTTTTCTGCATATTCCTTACCGCTTGCGGGAGGCGTATCTCTTCCGTCCAGGAAGCAATGTACATAAACCTTCTCCAGACCGTTTCTCTTCGCCAGCTCCAGCAGTCCGTAAAGATGCGTATTGTGGCTGTGTACACCGCCGTCAGATAAAAGTCCCATCAGATGCAGGGCGCTGTTATTCTTTTTACAGTTTTCCACTGCCTGTAACAGGGCGGGATTTTCAAAAAAGGTGCCATCCTGAATTTCCTTTGTAATTCTTGTCAGCTCCTGATATACAATTCTTCCGGCACCCATATTCAGATGACCCACCTCGGAATTTCCCATCTGTCCTTCCGGAAGACCGACTGCCATACCGCTTGCGTTCCCCCTTACAAAAGGATATTCCTTCATCAGTTTATCCATGACAGGGGTATTTGCCAGCGCTACTGCATTTCCCTCTGTTTTTTCATTCAGGCCGTAGCCGTCCAGAATCATCAATACTACTGGTTTTTGTTTCATTTTACATCTTCTCCTTATCTATTCAGCTGCTGTTTTTACTTTTGCTTTTCTTACGGGCTCATTATATCAATATTCTTTCCGGGGTGCAACAAAAAGATGCCCCTTGTCCTTGCATTTTCTGCCGCCTCCTGCTATACTGATAAGAATTTATATTGGGGGTACTTATTATGATTACATTGCTTTCCAGACTTTTTATTCCGGACAGGAATAACCTGACGGACAACCATGTCCGTCAGTCCTACGGCATCTTATGCGGCGCTGTGGGTATCTTCCTTAATTTATGTCTTTTTACCGGGAAGCTGTTCGCAGGAACCATCAGTAATTCCATTGCCATTACCGCGGATGCCTTTAACAACTTATCCGATGCGGCTTCCTCCGTTATCACCATGCTGGGCTTCCGGCTGGCGGGACAGAAGCCGGATTCCGACCATCCCTTCGGGCATGGCAGGCTGGAATACATTTCCGGGCTGCTGGTTTCCGTGATTATCCTTCTGATGGGCTTTGAACTGTTAAAAAGCTCTGTCCTGAAAATCTGCTACCCGGAGGAGCTGTTGTTTTCCCCGATGCTGCTTGTGATTCTTCTTCTGTCCATTCTGGTAAAATGCTATATGTTCCTTTATAACCGCCGTCTGGGAAAAAGAATCAATTCCGCCGCCATGGATGCCACTGCTATTGACTCCTTAAGCGATGTTCTGGCAACCAGTGTCGTCCTGATTTCCACCCTGCTCTCCCATTACCTCAATCTCACCGTGGACGGCTGGGCGGGTCTGGTTGTGGGCATCTTTATCTGCTCTGCCGGCTTTTCCACAGCGAAGGATACCATCAGTCTCCTGCTTGGACAGGCGCCGGATAAGGAATTTGTGGAAGAAATTGAAAAGACCGTTACCGCTCATAAAGGGATTTTAGGGGTTCACGATTTGATTGTACATAACTACGGTCCCGGAAGGATTCTGATTTCCCTCCACGCAGAGGTACCCGCAGAGGGGGATATCCTTGTGATGCACGATTTAATCGACCAGATTGAACATGAGCTGAATCAGAAAATGAACTGCCATGCAGTCATCCACATGGATCCGGTGCAGATTCATGATGAAGAAACTGCCCGGTTAAAGACTCTGGTAAAAGGCTATCTGGAAGAAATTTCCCCGGTTCTTACCATGCACGATTTCAGGCGGGTTTCCGGACCTACCCACACCAATCTGATTTTTGATGTGGTTGCCCCCTACGATTTCACCCTTTCCGATGAAGAACTGATTCAGAAAATCACAGACCGGATTCAAAAAGATTATCCCGACTATCACGCCGTCATAGAAGTAGACAAGCAGATGGTATGAATACAGAAATGGAGAACTTCAAATGACACAGGTAGTTTATCTTACTCCGGCAGAAGCCAGATTGCTGGAAACCTACGAAAAACGGTACAGAAAAGCAGCCCGCCTTCGCATGGAAGAGCGGACTGCCTTTTTTCACAAAATCACAGGAGGGAACTATACCTCCATCACCATCCGTGACCAGAAAACCCGCTGGGGAAGCTGTTCCTCCAGCGGGACTCTCTCTTTTAACTATCGCCTGATTTTCGCGCCACCTGCCATTTTAGACTATGTGGTGGTACATGAGCTCTGCCACCTGACCCACATGAACCATTCCAGAGATTTCTGGAATATGGTGGAATCCGTTCTCCCGGATTATAAAGAACGCAGGCAGTGGCTTAAGGAGCATGGGCAGGAGTTAAATCTGCTCACGTTCCTGGAAAAAAAGGGAATTGATTACCGGCTTTCATCCACATAAAGCTGTACACGGCTCTGAATAATTGCCGCTGCATCTGCCGCACTCTTCTGTCCGGAATAGAAGGAACCCATTTCCTCATTGATAATATTCAACACGGACTCATTATAGTAATACTTGGTATTTACGGTTTCCATGTAGTCCAAAACCTGCTTCAGCTGTTCCTCGCTCAGGGGCGGAATGATAATATCCTCTCCATTGATATACATGGTCTGGTCATACTCTACCTCTTCCTTGGTTTCCCAGTCCGTATAGGTAGGACGCTTTGTCGCCTGTACGGATTTTTCCAGATAAATTTTCTTATTCACGGGAAGTCCATAGGAAAGGTCTTCCTGATATTCATCCGTCAGATAATATCTTACAAACTCCCATGCTCCATCCAGCACCTTGGACTTTGCGGAAAGCACCATAGTATCATAAGCGTTGATATAGGCACCGTTTCCTGTCTGGGTAGGGAAGCCTACAAAGGTAAATTCACCGCCCATATAACCGTTTAACTGATATGTCAGATTATTGAAATCTCCGATATAGGTCTGCATCAGAAGGGTTCTGTTATCTCTGTACTGGGATTCATAACTGCTCCAGTAATCATCACCAACCTCATCCCAGTTGAATTCCTCCGGCAGCGTCTTTGCAAATTCCATCATGGCAATAAAATCGTCGGAATTGAAATTACATTTTCCGGTTTCCACATCAATGAAATCAGAACCGCAGAACTGCATTGCCAGATTCATAAAATCATTCCTGCTGACCTCACCGATTGCCTGTGCATTTTCTCCCATGCCTGCCAGTACAGACTTTAATTTCTCCATGGACCAGTCGCTGCCATCCCCTACCAGCTCGGTCTTTGCCGCCATGGTAACAACTGCAAATCTGGGAATCACATAATAAAGCTTGCCGTTTACGGAATAAGCATCCCATACATTCTGTAGAAATTCTGTCTGGGAAAGCTCCTCATCCTTGCTGATCAGCTTGCTGATATCCGCAAGCAGTCCCTTGGCAACATAATTATCCACAGGCAGGGAAGAATCTGCCAGAAGAATATCAGGCATGCCTCCTGTGATAATATCATTATTGAGCTGGGTATATCCTGCATTGTAATCATCATAGCTGTTGTAGGAATCATATTCCTTTAAGACAATTCTGTAGTCCTCGCTGGAACGGTTGAACTCTATGATACGCTGCTTATAATTGGTATTAATATAATTACCCGCCATGACAATAACTGCCTTGTCAGCAATTTCAGCGGGGTCTACATAGGTAAACAGCCCTGCCTCAACCTCGTTGGAATAATCCTCCCTGTATACGCCAAAGAAGCTCTTGTCATCAATTTCCACCATTCCGTCAAAGCCGACGATATTCACATCGGAATTGACGTAGTTCATCCGAAGCGTTACCTCTTCATCCCCCAGATTATAGCTGTATACACCGTTGCTGTTGGAGAAAAGCAAATCACTGGAGGTACCTGCTGTTATGCCGTTGTAACCGTTATAGCTTAAGGAAGCGGGCATGGTAACAGCCTCTCCCAGAGTATCCGTCTTTATATCGTAGGTGGTAATGAAAAGCTTTGCCCAGTCGTTTTCATCCCGATACATTATCAGAAAGCTGCCATCAGCCCTGAGGAAAATATTATCGGAATAGTCCAGAACAGCCATCGTTTCCTCAGAAAGCTCCTTTTTATCCCCTACCGTACCGTCCGGGGACAGCTCCTTCAAATAGTTGTGGTCGCCGCTGATTAAAAGCCATACGGTATCATCTGCCACAAACAAGCTGTTTAAGTACAGGTATTCCTCGCTTTCATCGGACTGTAAATCCTCCATCTCCGTTTCCCATAAAAGGGAACCATCCTTATCCCAGTTACAGATGTAGGTACGGGATTCACTGATATATTCCTCCGGGTTGGAATAATCCTCTCTGTTGTAGGTATGGACACCGTAGATGCTGCCGTTGGAATCAAAGGCAAACTGCCCGTATCCGTGGTACTCCCAGATATTGGATTCCCCGTCCTCCTTTTCGGAATCTCCAACCTCTTCTTCAACTCCCTCTGCCGGCAATGCAGCCGCTCCGGTATCAACGGCAACCTCTGTTCTGGCGATTCCATCGGAAACAGCGACACCGGCATCGATTCCCTGATTGTTTTGGGCTGTTTCCAGTGCTGTCTGTTCCAGCTCCGAGCCATCCGTCTTCATGCTGAGAACATAGATTGCCGTTTCATCCGTCCTATAATCTCTTGTCTGGACAATCATGCAGACCTTTCCATCCCGGTATGTCAAATCCTGTACACTGGCATATCCGTTTTCCGGGTCATCCAGAAACTCCGGCATCTCCACAGGGGTTTCCCTGTATACATTTTCCTTTGCCAGGGCGCTGTTTTCATTCTTTCCGCCCTTAGATGAACCGTCCTTTCCGCAGGCACACATGCTGACTGCCAGAACAGCCGTAAGACCCGCCGCAATAACTCTCTTTCCAAATTTTCCTTTCATCCTTTTCCTCCCTCTTCTTTCATCCTGTTATCCTTATATCCTTTACCTGGCTTCCTTATTTCTTTTCCGCTTCCTGCTCTTATTTCTGCTCAGGCACTTCGGAAGCTCCTTCCGCCGCTTCTTCAGGTACTTCCTCCAAATCCAGCACCTCCAAATCAGAAATTTCCCCTGTGTATTTCTTCTTTCCGGGTCGTCTTTCCCGCTGTCTTTCCACAAACCGCTCTGTCTTATCCTGTAAAACAAGCCGCTTCTCCCTAATCGTCCAGCCCTTATGCTTCCACCAGTAAGCAAACAATCCCACTGCTACTCCCAGGGTATAAAGTAAAAATAACGCCTCAAAAAAAGTAATCAGCGCCAGAATATCCTCATATCCCCTTGCCACATTTTCCCAGTAGGGATAAAGAATCGCCTTACCGTTCATGGAACGGGTGCCAAAGGAGGGAATCAGCTTCAATCTGGAAACCAGAGAATATCTGGCAGAATTTTCCACTACCTCTACTTCCTTTTCATCGCTTCCGAGCTTTTCCTTTACATATTTATAAGCAAACCGGGATACCGGATCCGGCATCACGATTTCATAATGATTGATACCATTGTCGGTTCCGTATTCCGATAATGTCTGATAGGACACATAAATCAGGGTACTGTCCAGCCCTGCCGCCTTTTCCAGTCTGCCCCGGGGTCTTTCCACCACACCGGTAATCATATGGGGGATTCCGGAAATATAAACCGTCATCCCTGCCACATCCGGGGAACCGAAAAGCTGCCATGCCGCATCCTCATCAATTACACAATAATCCTGCATCAAATCATTGCCGGAAAAATAGGAGCCGTACAATAACTTTAAGGGATGGAACAGAAAGAAATCCCCGCCAATCCCGATGGCATCCCCTGTCACGCTTCCCCTGTCCGAGGAAATCGTGATTTTACCGTCTGCACTGTACGCATCCGTCCAGAGTCTTGCCCCGGGATTTTCCGATTCCTGTACCACTGCCGCATCCACCAGCGCATTATCTATGGTATGCTCAAATTCCTGTATTCTGTCCTCTGTTATCCCTGCGTTGACAGAGAAAAAGCAGCTTATCTGCGCTGTGGCATTCCCACTGCTCCAGCGCTCCGCCATATTCTGGGAATCCTGCTTTCCACTGAGGATATGACCTGTCAGCATGGCAGCCAGAAACAGAAGGAAGGTCACGCCTCCGCTTATGCCAAGTACAATTCTTTTCATTGCATGCCTCATTTTTTCAATTTCTAATTATCTGCCAGTCTTACCAGTTTTCCTGCCTCCACCGGTGCGGAAGAGGTGGTAATCACATATTCATAGCCATACAGACCGCCGTTGACTGCTGTCTGCTTGTCATCGCTTGCCAGTACTTCCACATCCACACGGGTTGCCACATAACGGTTGCCCAAAGGACTTGATTTGGATTCCACAATCAGAATAAACTTGCCGTTGCTATCCTCTCTGACAGCGCTGTTGGGTACAATATAGTCAAAGTTTGCACTCTTCTGTCCCACGCTGATATTCAGGCTCTGTCCCGCTGTCACACTGCCGGATACATCAAAGGTCAGAAGCTTCTTCTGTCCCGGGTCTGTGGTATCAGGCTTGATGCTTGCCAGCTTTACGATTACATCATCATACCGCCAGGAATTTACCAGCTCTGCCTGGTCGCCGACAGAAAGCCGCTTTGCCTGGTCATTGGTGACGGAAAAGCTTAAGCTGTAGCCCTTGCCCTCGGGCTGCAATACTGCCACGGGAGTTGTTGCGGAGGTGGTATTTCCCGCCGTTACATTAACGCTTGTCACCGTACCGGCAATATCTGCGGTAATGGTTGCACCGATGCTCTTTGCTGTCAGCTCATCCACCTTTTCCTGTGCCTTGGCAATCGCCTCCAGCTTATCCTCCAGTCCTGCCACATTTCCAACCTGTGCCACCAGCTCGGTCAGGGCTGTCTGGGCATCATCCCTTGCAGCCTCCGCCTCGGTCAGCTCCTGCTTCACTGCATTTAACTGCACCTGATAAGCTGCCCTTGTGCCCTGGAGATTGACAATGGTCTGGCTGCCCTGTCTGCCATTGTTATCCGATACTGCGGAATTATAGTCATTCTGAGCATTTGTTAAAGCTTCATTTGCCTTATCCAGTGCCTCCTTCTTGCTGTTGTAATCATTGGTTTTCTCTGTCAGTATCCGGTTTGCCTCGTCCAGTGCCTGCTGTAATGTGGCAATATAGGAAGCATCGCCGCTGCTGACCGGGTCTGCCTTGGCATTGTTCAGGTTCTGCTGTGCAGCTGCCTGATTTGTCTGGGCTGCCTCCAGTTCCGTCTGGGCTTTGGTCAGATTTGCCGCTGCAGTTGGCTGGGCATTCGTCGCATTTTCCAGCGCCTTCTTGGTTACTGTTACCCTGCTGCCAGCATTGGTGTCCTGGTCCTTCTCATAAGTAATCTGGGTGTCATATTCCGCAATGGTCTTTTCCAGCTCCTTTACCCTTGTCTGCAGAGGTTTTACCGCCGCCTTGGCGTTCTTTAAAGCTGTCTGGGCGCTGGTAATCTGCTGTCTTAAGGCTGCCGTGGAAACATTCTTGTTTGCAGAATAAATATCCGCTGCCGTTACCGCCTCTGTTAAAAGCGCTGTATCATAAGCGTTCTGGGCTGCCTCCAGTTCCGTCTGGGCTGTCTTTAATTCCTCGCTGTCCTCATCTGCCAGATAAAAGAGGATATCTCCCTTCTGGACGGTATCTCCAACCTTTACCGCCACACTGGAAACCTTTCTGGACTCCGTTACCTTTACCTCATAGGGGTCGCCGCTCTCGATGGTTCCCGTACCTCTGATTTTCGCCGTGATGGTGCCGCTCTGCACATACTGGGTTGCCACCTCCGGCAGGGAATAATTCTGAATGGTATTGGAGAAAAATGTCAGAATTAACAGCACTGTCAGGAAAATAATCGCCGCTGTTTTCACCCATTCTCTCTTTTTGCTTCCGTTCTCGTTCATTGTGTCTCTCCTCACTTTTATACTGCTGAAAAGTTATCCCTTAATACCGCCCTGATAAGTAATACCGTCTACCAGATATTCTTCTCCGTAAAGGAAAATCAAAAGGCTTGGTACCATATAAATCGTTGCCACTGCAAATGCCAGTCCGATTTCCCCGGCGTTTATCTTGCTTAAGAATACTGACAGGGGATGCTTATCTGCATTTGTCAGCAAAATCAAAGGCTGCTCTACCATATTCCAGTAATCAATAAATACCAGAATCGCTGCGGAATAAATTGCTCCCTTACAGAGGGGCATACAGATTTTCGTATAAATCTTCCACTCTCCCGCGCCGTCTATTTTTGCCGCCTCTATACAGGACTCCGGGATTCTCCTCATAAACTTTGTCAGAAGGAACACCGCAAAGGGAGAGAAAATACCCGGCAGCCAGATTGCCCAGTTGGTGTCCAGAAGGTTTAACCAATCACTGACCAGATAGTTTGGCACCAGTGTGACCTGATAGGGCATCAGCATCAGGATAATATAAAGGAAAAAGATAATTTCCCGTATTCTTCCCCTGTATCTGGCAAACCCGTAGGAAGCAAGGGATGCCACAAAAAGCTGGAATACAACAATCGGTCCGACCAGAATCACCGAGTTCCAGAACTTCAACAGATAATCCGGGCTTTTAAAAAGCACGGTAATATACTGGCTGAAGGAAACAATATCGGGAATGAATTTCAGGTTTACTTTTTCCGAAATGTAAACCTTTCCACCGGTACTGCTTGTGGCAAATACGGAACCGTAGTTTGCCGAGATTTCCGATGCCGACATAAAGGAGTTGGTTATGGTTAAAATAATCGGCATCAGGAACAAAATTGCAAAGGTGGCTGCCACCAGAGTTGCCAGTGTGATTCCCGCATAATGCAGTACCTTCTTTCTGGTAACGCTGCGCCGTCTGCCCCGCCCGGCTCCTGCCCGGACAGGCGTCTTTTTCTCTTTCACCCCTCCACATCCTTTCCAAATCTGTTCTCTGCCAGAAACAGAATACCGATGAGAACTACCATGACGAGGGACATCAAGATTGCCGCCGCCGACAGGGTCTGGTAATCCAGAGATTTAAATTTGTTGTTCATAAAATGCTGCAGCATGTAAATCGTATCATATGGATAATCTCCGGTCAAAAGGTAAATTTCCCGGAAGACCTTAAAGGAGCTGATAAGGGACATAATTGTTACAAAGAGCAGCGTGGAGGACAGATACCTTATCTTGATATAGAAGAAGGTCTGAAAGGGTGTTGCACTCTCCAGCCTTGCCACCTCCAGAACGTCCTTTGGAATACTTGCCAGCGCTGCCATAAAAAGAATCATGTTATACCCCAGATTTTTCCACAAAAACAGTATAATAACCACCACCTGGGCATATTCCGATTTCAGCCAGTCGATTTTATCAATTCCAAATACTCCTAAGAAGTCATTCACTGCTCCGTTATAATGGAATAATACCTGCCAGATAAGTACAATGGATGCCACCGGCACCATCATGGGACTTAAGAAAAAGGTACGGAACTGACTTCTGAAGGGCAGCTTTGCCTCCAGTACAATCGCCAGAAGCAGCGAAAGCACCACCGCTAACGGCACTGCCACCGCCGAAAAGGTAAGCGTATTATGCACTGCCTTTTTAAATGCTCCATTCCGGATAACCGCTCCAAAATTATCCAGAAAAACAAAGTTTCCACTGATAGGATTGTCTACCAGGGAATAATAAATAACAACCAGAAAGGGCAAAATAAAAAATATCAGGACGCCAACAAAGCTGGGAGCAATAAATGCCCCCGAGCTCAGTTTCAGCTTCCACATTTTCTTTGTTGTTTTCCGTCCCTTCCTCTGTTCTTTCCGCTTCTTTTTCATGTAAAATCTGCTTCCCCTGTCATTTTACTGCTTAGCTGTTCTCATTCACATAAGTCTGGACTCTGTTCTGGATAATCCCTGCAACCTCATCCACAGTTTTCTGTCCCTTGAAGAAAGGTGCTGCCTCTTCCAGAATAATGTTCTGGATTTCCGTGTCAACGGAGGTTGCAGGCTTTGCCTCCTCTATCACGCCCATAACCGTATCCACCTCTTCCTGCGTTGCCTGATGGTAGGTATAACTCCAGCCATCCTGATAGCTCATAGAGGAAACACCGTTCGCTGCAATCGGTTCTCCGTTTTCATCCAGCAAAGGCTTTCCCTCTGCATCAGTAACATACTCAACCTTTACAGCCTCTGCCGCCATTTTCTCCAGCTTTGTCTTATCTGTGGGGAATCCCCATATATCCGTTCTCGGGCTGTCCAGATAGAACTCCAGAAAACTCCATGCCGCATCCTTTACACCTGATTTTACACTGATGGCATATACCGCATCCGGTTGTATGACACTTCCCGCACTGCCATCTGCCGTAGGGAAGCCGATACAGTTGATATCTCCGCCAAACATGGCATTGTAAACTTGAATTTCATTAAAGTTATAAATAGAAGCATTGGATAAAAGCACATAACCCTTCTGAATTTTGGAGGGCTCGGAAAGGTCATCCTCCTTCCACTCGTACTCCTCCGGAAAACGGCTGATAAATTCCAGCATATCCTTAAATTCCTGATTATTAAAGTTGCAGCTCTGGCTGCCCCAGTCGATAAAGGAATCCTGACTATACATCATGCAGTTATAGAGCATGCTCTGCTGGTCTGTAGAAGCAAAGATTGCTGCATCAGGGTGTTTATCCGCATAGGCAATCATATCTGCCATGGTCCAGCCCGTTTTTGTGCCAAGCTCTGAAGACGGCCCGATTACTGTCTGTACAGTAAAGGTTGCCGGAATTCCAATCAGCTTCTCATTACAGGTATAGGCATCCAGTATGTTTTTCAGAAAATTTTCACGCTTTACTGCCTGGCTTTTTTCCAGATAAGGACTTAAATCTTCAAAAAGCCCCTTTTCTGCCAGTTTTTCCATATCCAGACCGGACAGGTCAATTATATCCAGCTGCTTTCCGGATACCAAATCATTGTTCAACGCTGTAACCGCATCACTCATGCTGGTTTCCGTCCAATTATTGTAATCCATATACTGTCTGATGGAAATATGATATTTATCATTGCTTCTGTTGAATTTAACCGCCAGAGCCTGTAAGTCATACCCACCATTTATGCTTCCTATAACAATCTGCTCCTTCTCTGTTACCTGGCTTGCCGGTGTTTTTGTCAGAAGGGCAATTTCGCTTTCATTGGTGCTCCAATCCTCCACCACCGCAAGGATTCTGCCATCTGATAAAACTCCCATGTTATTTACAAAGTAGCCATTGATTTCGCTGTCCAGCCAGTCAAAAAGCTTCTCCGTTGTCTGGGTGCTTAAATCATACTCATATACACTGGTTCCATCCTGTACCAGAAAATCCTTTTCCACGCCGGCACACAACCGGGAGCTGTTGCTGCCCGCCAGGAAGTTCTCGTACTTATCCCCCACTGCCTTCTTCTCAAAATCCAGCTTGTAAACGGCAGTGTTGTTCTGGGCAGAATCATAATAGGAAAGATAGACATTTCCATCCCTGCCGGCACCGATACTGTTGACCCAGCCGTTTCCGGGAGTTTCAATCTGTCCCGCTGCATTTCCGTTTTCATCTACCAGCCAGACAGCATCATTTCCGCCTGCCAGATACACTCTTCCCTGAGAATCCTCCAGCATCATACTCAGATAGTTTTCTGAATCCGTTCCCATGACCTCTCTTAAATCCAGAGCGTACTTCTCTTCTCCGGCGCTGTCATACTTTTTCAGTTCCTGCCAGGAGCTGTAACTTCCATCCGCGCTGCTGGTGTAATGGGAAATAACCGCCAGTAATTCCCCGTTCTCCGTTATCTGATACTGATTTAAATTAACTCCCTGATAACTGCCATCCGCTCCTGAGGTGGACTCATCCCGAAAGGAAACCGGAAATTCACTGATACTTTTATCTGTCAGGGAATATCCCTTGATTTTTGTGCAGCTTTCTCCCGTCTGTTCGTTATAATCATAGGAAGTATAATACAGAGTGTCTGCCTGATACTGCATATCATAATAGGAAATACCGGAATCTTCAATCTCCAGAAATTCCGGCACATAAACCCACTCCTTTTTTTCCGTTTCTTCTGTCACCTTATTGCTGTCGGTTCCTTTTCCGCAGGCTGTCATGGACAGTACTGCCGCACCTGCCAGAAAAACACCCAGATACTTTCTGATAAATTGATTCATTTTATGTTTTCCCTTCCTATATAATAAAATAGAAATACCCAATATGCAGACCTTTTCTCTCTACATATTGAGTATATCATACTCTCAGTAAAATGCACCTTAAGAATTTATGAACTTATTTAATACGAATGTAAAACTTTTTTAATTCCAGTCTGCGTCTGTGATGCCTGTACATGCTTCCGATATGATTATAAAACCAGAAGCCCCGTACCAGCAGGTCATTTACCCTGCCAATCTTCTTTTTCGTGGTACCCACATAATAAGTTCCTCCGCAGGTGGATGCCTCCACACCCTTTTCCTTTACTAAGGCAATCAAATCAGATTCCTTTTTAATTTCCCCGGAAAATACCGTTTCCGCCTTTCCCACACATTCCTCCCTGTGGGCATCGCTTCCGCCAAATACAGGCTTTTTAAAATCCGCCGCAATCTCCATTGCCTTTCTATTGCTCTCCGGGCTTTCGCATGCGTTAAAGCCCTCTATAAAGTCAAACCTGTCCATCACGGCAAGCTGATTTCTGTGCTTTCTTGTATTGGTAATGCTTAAATACTTTTCTCCGCAGGGATGTGCCGGACCTAAAATCCCACCGTGTCTGTGGACAATGTCAATCAAAAACTGTACCGGCAGCCCTCTGAGCTCCAGAATCGGCAGCTTTACCGTTTCCGGCATAATAACCAGAATATGCCCCGCGTCAATGGTATCGTACTCAATTCCCTTTAACACTACAAAATCCTGAAATTTCTTTCCCTGTATTGTCCTCTTAAAGCACCGGTAGCCGTTATAGGAGTTATGGTCTGTCACCAGCATCCCCTGATAACCCTTCTCCATCAGGATTTCTATAAATCGTTCTATCTTAACCTTGCCATCCAGAGAACCTTCCTTTGTATGGCAGTGCATATCAAATTTCTGCTTTTCGCCCATGCTTAAGCCTCCTTCGTCCGGGGTTCTTAAACCACCATCTGTTATCATAGCACATTTTCTTTTTTTCTACCAGTTTTTTTGATATAATATCCTTATCACTATCTTTATCGATATGTAACAGTTCAGGAGGTTTTTACATGGCACAGTTTTTGATTCTTCTTGCAGCTTTCCTTATCCGGATATCTACTGCGGCATTTTCCGGCGGCTTCAGCTCTGATACCGCCTGCTTTGCCGCCTGGGCAGACAGGATTTATGCCCTCGGTCCCTCCGGCTTTTATTCACCGGATGTTTTTACAGACTACCCGCCGGGCTACATGTATCTGCTCTACCCCATCGGCTTTCTGGTTTCCAAAACAGGGCTTCCCTACCTCGGCAGCCTGCATCTGATTCTGCTGCGCCTGCCCTCCATTTTATGTGACTGCATTACCGGACAGTTGCTTTACAAAGAGGCAAAAAAGAAGTTTTCTTCCTCCCATGCCCTCTTTTTCTCTGCCCTGTACCTGTTCAATCCGGCAGTGATTTTAAATTCCTCCCTCTGGGGACAGGTGGATTCCGTTTTCACCCTTTTCCTGCTTTGTACCTGCCTTTTCCTTATCAGGGACAATTTATCTGCCGCCTATTTAACCTACGCTGCCGCCCTGCTGATAAAGCCGCAGGCTTTGCTTTTTGCGCCTCTGATGTTGTTTGTCTTTATCAAAAAGATTTTCCTGCAGGATTTTTCCCTCAAAAAACTGTTGCTGCATCTGGGGCAGATTTTTTCCGCCTGCCTGCTGCTTGTCCTATGCAGTCTGCCCTTCGGTCTGAAAAATGTATGGCAGCAGTACTTCTCCACCGTGGATTCCTACCCCTACGCCTCCGTCAATGCCTATAATTTCTGGGCGCTTTTCGGAAAAAGCTGGGTATCCCAGAGCGAACCCTTTTTAGGGCTTCCCATGCGCGCCCTCAGCAGTATTTTCATCCTGCTTATCTGCGGTTTCACAGCTTACCTGTACTTCCGCCCCAAAAAGGAAAGGACAAATTATCCTTTCCTCTTTGCCTTTCTGCTCATTAGTATCTTCACCTTTTCTGTCCGTATGCACGAAAGGTATCTTTATCCTGCCATGCTCTTTTTACTGCTTGCCTTCCTTTATCAGCCGGCAAAGGAATTATTTTATTTTTATATTGGCTTTTCCCTGCTGCATTTCTGCAATACGGCACATGTTCTGTTCTGCTACGACCCGCAGAATTATAATCGCACCGCTCCCGCCATCCTGCTTATCAGTGGCGGAACGGCAGCCATGACCCTGATTCTCTACGCTTTCATCATAAAAAAGCTGTTTTTTAAAGCTGCCTCTCCCCGGAAGGAGCCCAAAGCTCCCTTCCAGCTTCCGGTGCCTCCGAAGGCTTCCGCTCCGGGGCTTGTGCTGAAACGGGCTGACTGGTGCATCCTTCTGCTGCTGACCCTTCTTTACAGCGGCTTCGCCCTGTATGATTTGGGAGATACAAAGGCTCCCGTTACCGGGATGACCCTTTCCCAGAAAGAAAGCATTACCTTAAATTTCGGCGCCTCCGTTCCGGTTTCTCTCCATTATTATATTGCCCCCTGGCATGGAAGAAATTTCCTGATTGAGGAATTAAATGTTGCGGACAATACCTGGACGAACTGGGGATATATCCAGCTTAACAATGTGTTCAACTGGCAGGAAACTGCCCTGCCGGGCAGCGGCACCACCGGGCAAATCCGGCTGACTCTCTCCGATGATTCTGCCAGCCTGCTGGAACTGGTCTTTCTGGATGGGAACGGAAATGTGCTGCCCCCCTTAAACGCAGCGGATTATCCTGCCCTTTTTGATGAAGCCTCCCTTTATCCCGCCCGCAGCAGCTTCCGGAACGGAACTTACTTTGATGAGATTTATCATGCCCGTACCGCCTATGAATTTCTGTTGGGGCTTCCGGCTTATGAAAATACCCATCCCCCCCTTGGGAAGATTCTGATTGCCTTAGGCATCGCCCTGTTTGGCATGAATCCCTTCGGCTGGCGTATTATCGGAACCCTGTTTGGAATCGCCATGGTTCCTTTCAGCTATCTCTTTGCCAGAAAGCTGACGGATAACATCCCCGTCTCCGCCCTGATTTGTACCTTTTTTACCTTTGATTTCATGCACTTTACCCAGACGCGGATTGCCACAATTGATGTCTACATCACCTTTTTTGTTATCCTGATGTACTTCTTCCTGTATTGCTATTGTCAGAAAAGCTTTTACGATACGCCCCTTGTAAAAACCTTCCTTCCTCTGGGAGCCTGCGGTATCTGTATGGGACTGGGAATTGCCTCTAAGTGGACCGGTGTTTACGCGGGTCTTGGGCTTGCTGTCCTCTTCTTTGCCACACTGTTCCAGAGATACCGGGAATACCTGTTTGCCAGGTCTGCCCCCAACGGTTCTACCAACGGGATTTCCCACAGACAGATTCTTTCCTCCTTCCGGGAAAAGACTCTGAAAACAATACTTTTCTGTCTGCTGTTTTTTGTACTGGTGCCCGCAGTTATCTATCTGCTGTCCTATCTTCCCTTTCAGGACTATTCAGAGGATAACCTGCTGCTTCGCCTGATTCATAATCAGCAGAATATGTTCCGCTACCACAGCACCTTAAATGCTACCCACCCCTATTCCTCCTCCTGGTACGAGTGGCCGATTATCAAACGCCCTATCTGGTATTACTCCGGTATTTTAACCGGCTCTGCGGGTTCCGGCGGAATCCGGGAGGGTATCAGCGCCTTCGGAAATCCCCTTGTCTGGTGGGCAGGGATTCCCGCTTTCTTTTATATGCTTTTCCTGATTTTTACCAGAAGGGATAAAAAGGCTGGCTTTTTAACTATCGGTTATCTGGCGCAGTACCTTCCCTGGTTCTTCGTTACCAGAATTACCTTTATTTACCACTATTTTCCCAGCGTTATCTTCGTGGCACTCATGGACGGCTACAGTGTCCTGCAACTAAAAAAACACCTTTCTGCAAGGTGTTTTGCCGGTATCTGCTTCCTGCTGGGAATCAGTGCTTTTCTTCTGTTTTTACTCTTCTATCCTGTCCTGTCCGGACAGCCCATAGATGCTGCATACGTTGCCAGATGGCTCCGGTGGTTTCCCGGCTGGGTACTGGTTTCCGGATAAACTCCGGAAACCAGTACCTTTTTCGTTTCCTGCATTTCCTGTATTTACCTTTGACAAAGCTTGCATACCTTACATATACTTCTGTTCAAAATCAGCCACTTCCATAGGCTTTGCAAAGTAGAAGCCCTGGAAAAGTTCACAGCCGATGGACTGCAGGAATTTTACCTGTTCCTCCGTTTCCACACCCTCTGTAATCACCGGAATCTCCAACTGTCTTGACAGTTCCACAATAATCTTGAGAATCTTCTCCGCCCGGTTTACATTGTCTGTTTTTCCGAGGAATGCCATATCAATTTTAATCACATCTACCCGGATATCCTTTAACATATTTAAGGAAGAATAACCGCTTCCGAAGTCATCCATTTCCACAATGAAACCGCTTTTCCGCAGCCGTTCAATCAGATTCAACTGGGTTTCCAGATTTGCCATCACAGTTGTTTCCGTAATTTCCAGCTTCAGGCATCTGGGATTCACCTGATACTTCTTTACCAAATCCTGCAATACACCGCACACATCAATAAAGTAGAAATCCTTGGGAGAAATATTGATGGAAATATATAAATCCTCTCTTCCCTTCTCCGCCCATTTTGCAAGCTGTCTGCATGCCAGTTCCCAGACATATCTGTCCAGCTTTACAATAGAACCATTCTTCTCAAATACATCAATAAAATCTGCCGGACTAATCATTCCCTTTACAGGATGCTTCCAGCGCACCAGTGCCTCCGCTCCCAGCACCTTTCCCTCCGCGGAAATCTGAGGCTGTAAGTAAATCCGGAACTGTCCTGTGGCAATGGCTCCTGCCAGTTCTCCCGTCAGCTCCTGCTCCCGCAGTACAGACCTTCTGAGAGCATCATCATAATACGCCACATTCTGGCCATATTTATCCTTAATCGTACCGATTGCCAGAAAAGCCCGGTCACACATACCGGATACAGGAAGGTTCCTGTTCGTTATCTCATAGACACCCACACAGACCCGGATGGGATAGGTATAGCAGTTTTCAATACTCCGCGCAACGCTCGCAGGTTTCTCCGAAAATATCTTCTCATTAAAGGTACTCTTTTTCATCAGAAGCCCGAACCGGTCACTTTCCAGACGTCCGTAGATATCTCCCGGCAGTGCATACTCCCGGATGGTATCCGCAATAGACTTTAACAGCTCGTCCCCCTTTTCCGGTCCGAATACATCATTAATCAGCTTAAACTGCCGGATATCCGAGCAGACCATCAGATAGGTTTCACCGGGATTTTCCTGCAAAGTCTGTTCCACCCTCTGATAAAAACGCTGTTTATTATAAATTCCCGTCAGGGCATCATGATTGGCTATATACCGCTCCTTTTCCAGATTCTTTACCTCCTGGGTTCTGTCCTGAATCGTAAAAAAGCAGCCCATATAATTATTTTTGCTATCCAGAAGGCAATGACAGATGCTCCTTAAATAAAGCCCCCTTACTGTCATTTCCTCTACAATATCTTCTTCATATCCGGCGGGTCTGTCCGTCAATTTTTCATAATACTGCTGTTTAAATTCCTTCTCCACTGCCGGAAAAGTTTTACCTGAGGCTTCCAGCAGAGCGGTTGCCTTTGTGTTGGTATGAATACATTTTCCGTCCTCATCAAAAATCAGGATAGCGTCCGGCATTCCCTGTACTACCTTCGTCAGCGTCCGCTTCAACAGCTCCTTCGGCACAAATTCCACCGCGTAATAATAGATAAGTACGCCGCCTACCGCAAAGGCAATAATTGAGGTATTGATTGCCTTATCCGTAAAGACATAGGTAGCATCCCCGATAACAATAAAAACAAAGACAAAAAGTACCAGCACATATTTTTCCCGATAGGATTCGGATGACTTTATGGATTTATAAATCAGTACAATAAAGCCGAAAAGAATGATTAAATAACAGATTCCCAGATGTACCCGATAGGCTCCGTACTGCACCGGCTTAAAGCAAAGCTCCTGATACCGGTTATATACCTCCGTACAGGAAAACGCATGATGAAAAAAAGGATTTAACAGCATGGAAGCAGAATCCAGCCCAAACAGACAGCCCCACAGCTTCATATTTACCAGCTTCTGCTTTTTGATGCTGGAAAATTCCATTGTAAAGAGGAACATATAATAGAGAACCCAGTCAATGCAGACAAAAAACACACTGTATGCCACTTCACATACTGTTTCATTTTCCGAAAGAAGAATCACTATATTTGCCGCCACCGCCAGAAATGCAGCACTCAGCAGCTTTTTTACCACCTCAGCAATGGTCTTTTTATTTTTTCTCGCCCTGTATATGCAGAAAAGCAAACAGGCTGCTACAAATATAAATGCTGCTGCATAAACATTCTTCATAATACCTACCTGCCTTATTTAAGACTTTCGCTCTTATTTTACCATTTTTCCCACTTTTTGTCTACAAACCACGGCATAAAAAATACCTGTATGCTGTTGCATACAGGTATCTCTTCCATTTATTGACAGTTCTTTATTTGCCCATCTGAGCAGCAACTTCTGCTGCAAAGTCTTCCTGCTTCTTCTCAAGACCTTCACCGGTCTCGAAACGAACAAATCTCTTAATGCTCAAATCAGCATTGTTCTCCTTTGCAACCTGTGCAAGATACTGGGAAACAGTCTGCTTTCCATCCTCAGCCTTAACATAAACCTGCTCTAACAGACATACTTCCTTCAGTTCCTTGTTCAGTCTTCCAAGGATAGCGCCGTCGATAACCTTCTCAGGCTTTCCTGCCATCTTAGGATCCTGCGCAATCTGTGCTGCAATGATTTCCTTCTCATGTGCCTTGAACTCCTCAGATACATCGGAGGTAGCAACATACTTGGGATACAGAGCTGCAACCTGCATTGCCAGATTGGTCAGTGCTTCCTTAATTGCATCATTTACTACGTTGGTCTTTGCTTCCATGATAACGCCAATTCGTCCGCCGCCATGTACATAGGAAACAACACAGCCATCAGTAGCTTCTACTCTCTCAAATCTTCTGATGCTTAACTTCTCACCGATAACGGCAATCTTGTCAACCAGTGCATCAGCAACGGTCTTGGAACCATCTTCAATCCACTGCTCTGCCATGAATGCGTCCATGTCAGCAGCCTTGGAATTTACAGCCTGCTCTGCAACAGCTTCAACGAACTTCTGGAAAGTTTCGTTCTTTGCAACAAAGTCAGTTTCGGAGTTTACTTCAACAACAGCGGCAACAGTATCACCCTTTGTAGCAATACGACAGATACCCTCTGCTGCAATTCTGCCTGCCTTCTTCTCAGCCTTGGCCTGTCCGTTCTTTCTCAGATACTCAACAGCCTCTTCCATATTTCCGTTTGTTTCATTCAGAGCCTTCTTGCAATCCATCATGCCGGCTCCGGTCTGCTCACGCAGCTCTTTTACCATAGAAGCGGTAATTTCTGCCATCTTTATATCCTCCTGTTCTCTTTTTCTTATTCTTCTTCCTGTGCAACCTCTTCGATGTCCTCTGCCTCTGCAGCAACATCCTCAGCAGTGTATACAGCCTCGCCCTGATTTGCTTCGATAACAGCGTCTGCCATCTTTGCAACAATCAGCTTAACGGCTCTGATTGCATCATCATTTCCGGGGATGATGTAATCCAGCTCTTCAGGGTCACAGTTGGTATCGCCGATACCAATCAGAGTAATTCCAAGAGAATGAGCTTCCTGAACACAGATTCTTTCCTTCTTGGGGTCTACTACGAAAATAGCATCCGGGATTCTGGTCATGTTCTTGATACCGCCAAGGTTCTTCTCCAGCTTCTCCCATTCCTTCTTCAGTTCAATAACTTCCTTCTTGGGAAGTACATCAAAAGTTCCATCCTCAGACATCTTCTCGATAGCATGCAGTCTTGCAATACGGGACTGAATAGTCTTGAAGTTTGTCAGCATACCGCCGAGCCATCTCTCGTTTACATAGTACATACCGCAACGCTCAGCCTCTGTCTTTACAGCATCCTGTGCCTGCTTCTTTGTACCAACGAAAAGAATGGTGCCACCCTGTGCAGCGATTTCAGAGATTGCTCTGTAAGCCTCGTCTACCTTGCCCACGGACTTCTGTAAGTCGATGATGTGGATACCGTTTCTCTCGGTAAAGATGTAAGGAGCCATCTTAGGGTTCCATCTTCTTGTCTGATGTCCGAAGTGAACACCTGCTTCCAGTAACTGTTTCATAGAAATAACGCTCATTTTTTCTACCTCCATCTGGTTGATTTCTTCCGCTGTTTCTTTTAAGATAAGGGTGCGTCAGCCTCATCCTGCTCCGACAACTATTCCGGTTTTTCTTTTCCGCAACACCATTGCCGAATCGAAACGCGTGTTTTTTAGTCACAAACATTGGAATTATATCATGTTTTCTTTTTTCTGGCAAGAGATTTTATCTGGTTTTTGTAATAATCTTCGCAACTTCCTCTTCCGGCAGCCCGGTTTCTATCTCATAGGTGCCAATGCTGATTTTTCTGGAATATCCCTTTTCAATCAGATACCTGTCAAAGCCGGACGCATCCTCTATCACCCCTGCCTCCGCCAGCCTGCGGCTTACCGTATCCGAACCGTCCCCCTTCTGCACTATAATGGTTACTGTCGCTTTCGGGGACGCTGTCGCCTCCGGCGTTGCTGTAGTTGCCGGTGTTGCCGTTGCTTCCGGTGTTGCCGTTGCTTCCGGACTTACTGTTGCTCCCGGTGTTGCCGTAACCTCTGGAAGCGCTGTTGCTTCTGGCGTTGCCGTAACCTCCGCTTCCGAACCTACTGTCGCTCCCAGCGTTTCTGACGCCTCTGTTCCTTCCGGGTTGTTCGTTGCCTCCGGGCTTGCTGTCGCTGTTCCTCTGTCGGAAAGCCGCAGGGAATCGCTCTCTACCATCCCCAGCATTGCCGCCTTCGCCTTAATCTCCGCATCTGTCATCGGCACCGTATTTCCTGTGGAAAGCCCCATTATCAGCGCCGTCACCACAATACCGATTCCCAGACCTCTCAAATAGTATTTCAATTTCACCTGTATTCCTCTTTCCGCTACTGTTGATTCTGGTATAAATCAAGGACAAGCTTTACTTCGCCTACCCCGAGTCCAAGCTCCTTTGCAATGGCAACCCGGGACTTTCCCTGACGGTGCAGGGCTAAAATCTTCTCATTATTATTCTGCCCTTCCCCGTCATTTTCTCCCATAAAGCTGATTCTTTCCACTCCGGTCATGTCATTCCCGGTCTTATCAGAAGTGCCGCTGTCCTGCACCTCGTTGTCCTGGGCTTTCCGCTGCCGGCTCTTCCTGTTCTGAACCTCTTCTCCCTGGGCATCGTTTTTCTGAACACCTTTCTTCTGCGCACTGCTTTTTTGAACACTGTTTTCCGTGGTTCCGCTTTCTCCGATATTCCTTTCAGTTTCCCGCTCTTTGCTGCCTGCTCCCGGCAGTCCGTTCTGAATCGTGCTGACTCTCTCCTCCGCTTCCTTCATGGTGCGGTTCACCTCTGAAACCGTATTTTTCAGATTATCATGCTTACTGTTGAGCATATCATATAAAAACATGGCTTCCTCATGGTTTTTATGGATTTCAGAAAGCACGGTATCAGAATACTCATTGACTGCCATGATTTTTTCGTTGGAGATTCTCTCCAGAGAACGCTCCGTTTTCTCCATGGCATATTCCACAGCCTCATCCACCACATCATTCACATGGCTCTGAACAGCCTCCATCTGCTTCTCCACAGCCTTCTGTACTTCTTCCTCCACACCGGGTGCCTGTACTTCTCCGCTCTTCTTATCCGGTATAAAAAAGCTCAAAATAAAGATTGCTGCCCCTGCCAGCAGCAAAATAATTTCCATCAGTTCCATTTTCATTACCTTCCAGTTAGATTTTTACGTCAAACCCACCACAAAAAGCCTCATTTTTCCGAGGCTCCCTGCGGTTTTCCCGGCGTCTTTTCCCACCGTCACCATAATAGGCATTATTTCCTTTTTCCTTTGCATCCGGGTTCTTCTGATGCCAGTCTGCATTATCGCTTTTATGTACCTCATGAAGCTGCTGATTCGTATTCTTCTGAACCTGCTGGCTGATATTGGACTGGTCATACATTCCTTTATAATCTTCGTTCTGTTTTAAGCCGGAATAATCCTGTGCTCTGGAAATTGTCGTCAGCTCAATCGAACCAAAAGCCATCTTAATCCCTCCTTTTTAGAGGGGCGCCATACGGATTTCGCCCTGCTCTCTGACAAATTTACAATAATGATAGCTGCTCTGAATTGTTCTGGAGGCATCACCTATGATAATTGTGGTGCCTGTAAAGATTTCATCATTTACTACTACCTCTGCCTGCTTCTGAATATCCATCATCTGCTTTAACTGCTGCTGTCTGTCATTCAGCTTTTCCAGCTCCGCAGATTTTTCCTGTACCAGCCCGGACACCGTCTTCATATATTTTAACTGGGCTTCATTATACTGGACGCCTTTTTTGAGTTTTTCCTTAAAGTTTGTCAGGATTACCTCCGCGTCCTTCACTGTCTTTGTCGTTTCCTGAACCAGCTTCTGGATTCTGGTATACTGGGCTTTAATCAGAGGGTTGACACCTACCTCAAGGATGGTAGTTGCCCCCATGCTCGCTCCGATACACTTTGCGGTAACTCTGCTGGCAGCCTGCACATATCCGCCTACAATCAGCCCCTTCTTTCCGTCCACTGTTACCTCGCTTCCGGAAGAAACCTTGCTGTGCAAAATGGCATCCGCCTGTACATATCCTCCCGCAATTACTCTGGTATTTTCCAGAAATTTTGCAATAATATTTCCACCGGCACGCAGCGTCCCCTTTGACATGCCGTTCATTCCCTTCGCAATAATAATATCTCCGCCGGCTACGATTTTCGCGCCCTCTACCAGCCCGTTTACAATCACATTGCCGCCAGCCTTGACCTCAAAATTCTCCGCCACATCCCCGTTTACCTGAATACTTCCTTCAAATTCCAGGTTTCCGGTGGATACGTCCACATTCTGTACCTCATAGACATCCGACACAAACACCTTGTCATCCACCAGTGCCACATGCCCGTCTACCTTGGAGGAAATTTCCCTCTTATCCGCGGACAGCTCTATATTTCTGCCGAAACGCAATACCGCCGGCTTTGCCGCCCTCGGCCTGATGCTTCTTCCATATACATCAAAGCCCTCTGTTCCGGGTATCTCCGGAATAATCCTCGCCAGCACATCCCCTTTTCTGCACTGATTGATAACCGTCAGATGAAAATAATCCACGCTGCCGTCAGCCCGCAGTTCTGGATGCTTCTGCATATCTGTTTCAAATAAATATTCTATTTTGGCATCCACCCCCGGAACAGGTTCCAGTCCCTTCGCTACAATCAAATCCGTGCAATAGCCGCCCTTAGACTCAAAATGATCCTGCAGCGTCTTTTCCTGTATGCCGTAAATAACCTTTTTAAACTGTAAATCCCGGATAAATTCCTCGTAACTCATCCGCTCACCGCAGCTGGAAGCAGCAAAAAAACGGGCCGTCACAAGCATTCCGTCCTCTGAAATCTTCAAATCATATGTTTCCGGTATCTTCGGACAATTTGTCCGTCCTAACTGATATACCGTGTCCTCACCATCCAACAGCAGCATTTCAAGTCTTTTTCTGTCGTAAGAAATCCCATAACTATCCAGATACCCGATTAATTCTCCCAGCCGGATATCCTCTCCCCCGTCCTGAGGTTTGTACAGGGCAAGCCCGGTTCCCGAGCCCACCTCAATCAGTTGAAAATATCCATTCTGCATAGTCTGCTCTCCATGTAAAATAACTAGCTGTCTGTAAGTATCCCCATATAATTTCCCATTTTTGTCTTCATTTTCTGTAATGCCCTTGTATGAAGCTGGGAAATTCTGGATTCCGACACCTCCAGAACACGACTGATTTCCTTCAGCGTCAAATCCTCATAATAGTACAACGTAATAACTTTTCTTTCCTTCTCTGTCAAAAGCTCCAGCGCCTCTCCAAGAACCTTTGTCAGCTCCGCTTTTTCCACCCGTTCCTCCGGAGCCTCAAAGCGCATGGCAGTATGGCTGCTGTAATCCTGTGATACATCACTGCCTTGTTCCATATATTCATTCAGGGAAACAAGACCTGTAATCTTCATCTGCGACTGCCAGTCCAGATATTCCTCCTCTGTAATGCCCAGTCTTTTTGCAATTTCCTCATCCGATGCGGCATGCCCCGTTTCCTGCTCTGCTTCCCGGATGACGGTTTCTATTTTCTTCTGTTTCTGGCGTATGGTTCTTGGTATCCAGTCCATCTTCCGAATCTGATCCAGAATAGCCCCTCTGATTCTCAGGCTGGCATAAGTTTCAAATTTAACCTCCTTCAGGCAGTCAAACTTGTCGATGGCATCAATCAGCCCGAAAATCCCGTAGCTTACCAAATCCTCATACTCCACATTATATCCCAGATACATACTGAGCCGCCCTGCAACTACTTTTACTAAAGGAGCATATTCCAGAATAATCTTTTCTCTGCTGTCAGGGGACTTCGTTCCAGCATATTCTTCTAACAGTTTTCTTCTGCCTGCTTCATCCATTCAAAGTACTCCCTTACTGTTCATTCTGTGCGGCTTCGTCCTTCTCTGCCCCCGGGTCAGCCCCACCTTCCGCATTCTCCGCTTCCTTCTCGATAACCTCCCCTTCCTGCTTCCTGCGCTCCTCATTCTGCGCATCGAAACGGTTTAAGGTTCCTTCCAGAATACTTCCAAGAATCCAGAAGATTACCAGAGTAATCAGAAGTGCTGCCAGCTTTTCCTGCACCGTACAGTTTCTGATATAAGTAATCACGCTGACAACCGCTCCCGTTACCAGCATCATAACCAGTGGTATGTTTTTCCTGTTCATAGGCACCCCATCCTCTTTTCTTCCGATAATGGCTTTTCAGATAATGGTTTCCGACTTGCCCACAGCGCGGATATGGAAATCGCCGGTTTCCGGATAAAATATAACCGTTCTTCCGTAGTTTGCCCCCGTATCCTCTGCCAGAATAGGAATATTCAGTTCTTTCAGTTTTGCCTTACTTGCCTCTACATTTCTCTCGCCAATCTGTCCGACCCCGCTGGCTCCCTGGAAATTGAACATGGTAGCGCCGCCGGCAATCTTTGCCACCATACGGCTTCTCTTTGCCCCCAGAAGTTCCATCTGCCTTACCAGCTCCGTGATACCCGTATCCGCAAACTTGGCAATGTTCTGCTGTCCATTTCTGATTGCTGTACTGTCTGGCAGCATCACATGAGCCAACCCGCCAATTTTCGTCATGGGGTCCCTGATGGCAATTCCCACACACGAACCAAGCCCCAGGGTTGTAACTCCGTTGGGGCTGACGCATGTCTTCAAATCTGCCATTCCTACTTTGATTATCTCACTCATGTATCTTCTCGCTTCGTCCGTTTATTCCGCTTCTTTTACATTGCTTCTTACACAACAGGCAGTCCCAGAGAAGTCAAAATCTTCGCATAGGATTCCAAATCCGGTATCAGGATAAAATAACCGTCCAGTTCAATCTCATCATAAAACTGGGACTGAATCATCAGAATCTTATCTCCGAATATACCGAACTGAATTGCGGGAACACTCAGAATCGCACCCGCCATATCTACTGTAAGAGCCGGAGGTGTGGGATAAATCTTTAAGTTTGTCAAAGTAGACAGGGAATTTAAGTAGGCACCCGTTATGATATTGCCTACCTCCCGCATCGCGGAAAGTCCCATTTCTTCAAATTCCGTACCTTCAGGCAGCATTCCCATTGTAATTTTCTGAATCAGATGTCTGGCGCTGTCCTCCTGTACCATAAACATCATGCTTCCGGTAATGTCACCTTCTACCCCAAGCAGTACCCCCACCATAATCTGTTCTTCGCCGCCAATCATATCTCCGACCTCGGAGAATTCCAGCAGCCTTACCTGCGGTACTTTCATATCAACCTTGCACTGTAACATCTGGGACAATGCAGTCATGGCATTTCCCGCCCCGATATTTCCGATTTCCTTCAGGACATCGTAATAATTCTCTGTTACCTGCTCTAAACTCATGTTTGCCATAGAACGTTACCTTTCCTTCGTAAACAGTCCGTGTCAACCCTCTAATGAAATCGCGTTCAAATCAAACAGGGAAATCAAATCCCCATTATACTTTCCAACTGCATTTATCAGGCTCTGGTTATCTTCCTTCGCATTGTAAGTAATCTTCTCAATTTCCCTGCTGGAAAGTGTAACAACTTCCTTTACTTCATCCACTATGAATCCAACATTGCCCTCCTGCTCCAGTTTCAGGACAATAATTCTGGTGGACTTTGTAATCACATCATCCTCCAGCCCCATTTTGCGGCGCATACTGATAACAGGAATGACTTCTCCACGCATGTTGATAACACCTTTTAAGAAAGAAGGCATCTTCGGGATACGGGTAATCTGCTGCATCCTTACAATATTATCAATATTGCGGATATCAATGCCATACTGCTCGTTTCCAAGGCGGATGACAATATACTGAATGGTTTCAACAACTTCATTGTCTTCCCCATCAAGTTCATTTTTAGCGATTGTACTAAGCTCCATATCTTCCACTCCCTTTCCTTAAATCAATGCATTGGTATCCAGAATCAAAGCAATTTCTCCATCGCCGAGAATTGTTGCTCCGCTGATAAATCTACACTGTTTAATGTATTTTCCAAGAGTCTTGATGACAATTTCCTGCTGACCGATTAATTCATCAATCACCAGACCTGCCATCTTGTCGCCCTTCTTGACAATAACAACAATCAGATTGTCATCATCATTCCGCCTGCTCTCCACATCCAGTACTTCAGTCAGACGGATTAAGGGGATAACATTGCCACGCAGATTGATAACTTCCTTATTCTGTACCAGCTTGACATCCTTCGGGGAAATATCCTCCAGTGTCTGGATAGAGCCAAGGGAAATCGCATACTTCTCATCCCCTACAACTACCATCAGAGCCTGAATAATAGCCAGTGTCAGAGGCAGTCTGATAGTCCAGGTGCTTCCAACGCCAAGCTTGGATTTTACTTCCACTTCACCGCTTAAGGATTCAATCTTTGACTTTACAACATCCAGACCTACACCTCTTCCGGATACATCCGTTACTACCTTGGATGTGGAGAAGCTGGGCAGGAACAGCAGTCCGATGATTTCCTTGTCTGTCATCTTTGCTGCCTGTTCGGGAGTTATGATACCTCTCTCAATAGCCTTGTTTCTGACTTCTTCAATATCAATACCGTTACCGTCATCTCTTACCTCGATGACAACGTTATTTCCATCCTGATAAGCATCCAGGAAAATGGAACCTACGGGAGGCTTTCCCCGCTCAGCACGAACCTCTGCGGATTCCAGACCATGGTCAGCGGAATTTCTGAGCAGGTGCATCAGAGGGTCGCCGATTTCATCCACAACGGTACGGTCAAGCTCTGTTTCCTCACCTGTCATGTACAGTTCCATCTTCTTGTCCAGCTTCTTGGACAGGTCACGAATCATTCTCGGGAACTTGTTGACAACGCTCTCAATGGGCACCATTCGTACCTTCATAACAGATTCATGCAGATTAGTTGTTACCTGCTCCAGATATTCAATCTGTTCATTAAATGCTGTATTTGCATTGGTCTGCTCCTGATTGGATACAGATACCAGAGAGTTTTTCGCAATAATCAGCTCGCTGACAAGGTTCATCAGGGAATCCAGCTTTTCAATATCCACACGGACAGTACGGTTTACCACCGGCTTTGCTACTGCCTGTTTCTTTGTTTCAGCAGGCTTTGCTGCTGCGGGTGCGGGAGCCTGTGCGGAAGCTGCAGGTGCCGCCTTGGGTGCTGCTTCCTGATTTGCGGCTGCTTCTGCACTCTTCGCCTCTTCTGCCTTTTCCTCGTTCTTTTCCTCTTCAGCCCGGTAATGCGCGTTCTTCTTCAAATCAATTACCGCACCTGTTACGCTGTCAATTTCAGATACGGATTCAGCTGCCTTAATAACCTTGTCCAGTTCTGCATCGGAAAGGACAATCAGCGTAAAATCTCTGTCAAACTTCTCGTCCTCCACATCCTGCGCACTGGGCTCGGATACGATAATTTCAGCCAGTTCCTCCACTGCCTTGAATACCAGAAAGGCTCTTGCAGCCTTTAAAATACAGCTTTCATTTACCACTACATTCAGCCCGTACACCTTCTTATTCTGCTTCTGGGCCTCCTTAATTACCTTTACCTGGGAATCATCCAGCGTAATGGCATCCCATTTATCTCCTGATGTGCTGCTCTCTGCCGGTACAGAAGCCGCGGATACCTCGGGCTGGGCTGCGGGTGCTGCTTCCTTCTTTTCTTCCTGTTTTCCGGCTCCGTTTAAAATATCATTCAACTGCTTGATAATATCCGCATTGTCGTTAGTTCCCTCGTCTGCGGTTGCCTGAATATTATTTGTATATTCCTCCAGAGCATCCAGACAGTGGAATAACACATCAATCATATCGGAATTTACCTTGATATTTCCGTTTCTTACCTCAGAAAAGACATTTTCCATATCATGGGTCAGAGTCTGCATTCTCTTATATCCCATGGTGCCCGCCATACCCTTCAGGGAGTGTGCGGCACGGAAAATCTCATTGATGGTATCCATGTTTTCCGAATCCTGCTCCAGCTCCAGAATCCTTGTGTTCAGATTTTGTAAATGTTCCTTTGTTTCATCGAGAAAAATTTCAAGATACTGACTTACGTCCATGTGCTTACCTTTCCTTTCTCTTTTCTCCTATCCTTTTACGCCAACGTGCAAAATCACTTCCTGAGCAATCTGCTCCAGCGGCACCACCTGATTTGCCAGCTCTGCTGTCACAATAGATTTCGGCATGCCGTATACGGTACAGGTTTCCTGACTCTGGGCGATAACATGGATTTTCTTTTTCTCCTTCAGGTTACGGATACCAACAGTTCCATCCGCCCCCATGCCAGTCATTACCACGCAGACAATCTCATCAAAGCGACTGTTTTCCAGGGATTCATACATATAATTTGCACAGGGCTTTACACCCTCTCTGCTGGGTTCGTCCGAATAATGGATGGTATATCTTCCCGCCGGGCTTGTCCTGACATTCATATGTTGTCCGCCCATCGCCACATATACGGTTCCCTTTTCCAGTTCGTCCCCTTCCTGTGCCTCTTTTACCTTAATCTCACTCAGCTCGTTCAGACGTTTTGCCAGAGAGGCGGTAAAGCCCTTCGGCATATGCTGTACCAGAAGCACCGGTGCATCCAAATCCGCCGGCAGTCTGGGAATGACCTCCTGTAACGCCTTGGGACCTCCCGTAGAGCTTGCCATGGCAACCACCTTGGTTCCCGGTGTCTTTGCATGGAACTTCTTTGCAAAATCCACCATTTTTGTGGTTGTCTTCTCAATTTCCCTTATCTGGCTTTCCGTTTCAAAAACCGGCATTGCGCTGTTCGCCACGATATCCAGCGTACGCAGGAAATTGGTCTTAAACTCCACCACCCGGCAGTCCATTGCACTGTCCGGTTTATGTACGAAATCAAGAGCTCCAAGTTCCAGTGCCCGGATAGTAGTATCCGCACCTTCCATGGTATCCGTACTTGCCATCATGATTCTCGCCGGAATCCTGAATTTCCGCAGTTCCTCCAGAAGCTGCAGACCATTCATCTTCGGCATGTTTACATCCAGAACCACCGCATCGTACTGATTTCTGCTGAGCAGGTCGAAAGCCTCCAGTCCGTTTGTTGCCCTGGCAACAACCTGAAACCTTTCGTCATTATTGATTATATCACAGAGCACCCTTCTCATGAGTGCAGAGTCATCAACCAGCAATATTTTTTTTGTCATACGTCCAACCTTTCCTTTTTCAGACTCTTACGCTCTTCTTCAAATATATACTTGATAATTTCTTCCCTTACATCCCTGTCCATATTGATATACTGTACACGATGCTCGAATGTGCCATGTCTGTTTTCCAGCTCCCTGGCACTTAAAACCTTTCCGATAATCTCGTACTGCTTTCTTCCCTCCTTTGTCAGAAGGGAATAGCTGATATACAGAAGGCTGTCCGGCTCATATTTCTGGGAAGATAAAAATCTTAAGCCGCCGCCGCTCAAGTCCACAATCACGCTCTGCTTTAAGGGAAGCCCCGGTGTCAGCACATAGGGCACTCTCTTTTCCACAGCCTGTATTTCCGTGGATTCCAGGGTTCTGGCACACATCTCCAGCGCACAGCTGAACCGGTAATATTCTCTCCGCTGATGCTTCCTTAAATTGCTTGTCAGTTCTACTACCAGCAAATATACATTATTGCTTTTATACCTGTCAATAATCCTTGCAAAACACTGATATAAACCGGTTTCTCCGTACAGCACCAAATCATATTCGCTGTCCACGGGAAGTAAAATCAGCTTTGTCTTTTCCATGGGCATCACAATTTCCATGGTGTCCTCTGAAAGAATACTGTGTACGCGGCTGATATAAACCTTTTTTTCTTCCTCGTTCTGTTCTCCCAGGCTCCTGCTTACCGCCTGTAATTCCAGCTTATCACCCGCTGCTATAAACTTAGAAAGCATCTTTTTTTCCTCCAATGATATGTGAAAAGAAAGCTGCCATGCCTCTTTTAGGCTGTCTTTCACTCTCCTCTTTTCCAAGAAGCCTTGCTGCCATCGTTTCATAGGCAAGACTTGCCTTCGCCGTCGGATTCAGCATGGACACCGGCGTCTGCTGCATCACAGACCGGGGCAGCTGTGCATCCTCCGGCACACATCCCAGATAAGTCATGGGAATTTTCAGATATCTGGAAACCACCGCATTCAGCTTGTCAAAAAGGATTTGTCCCTCTGACTCCTTCGCCACACGGTTTGCCACCATCTTTACCTTTGTTGCGCTTTCCTCAAAACGGGGATGCCTGTACAGTGCCTTCAGCAGGGAATAGGAATCCGTAATGGAGGTAGGCTCCGGCGTTGTCACAAGCAGGATTTCTCCGCTCGCCACCAGAAATTCCAGCACCGCATCGGAAATTCCCGCTCCGGTATCTACAATAATAATATCCGCAATAGAGTCAAGCTGCGCCAGATTCTGAATGATATAATTCAGATAATCCCGGCTTAAATTGGACATTCCCGCTATGCCGCTTCCTCCGGAAATAAAGCCAACATCCATCGGTCCCCAGGTGATAATGTCCTTTATATTTTTTCCCTGATAAATCAGGTCGCAGAGATTGTGCTTCGGCACGGCACCAAACATAATCTCGATATTCGCAAGTCCAAAATCCGCGTCCAGAATGATAACCCGTTTTTCCATTTTCCGAAACTGGATTGCCAGATTGATAGAGGTATTCGATTTTCCCACTCCACCTTTTCCGCTGGTAACGGTAATTACTCTGGCAAGTGGACGTACCTGCTGACTGGCTTTGATAATTCGTAACTGTTCGGCCTGGTCCATACCTTTCCTCCTAATGTTTTGAGCTCAATAACTGTTTTACTGTCTTCTGGGGGTTAAACTCCTCAATATCATCCGGAACATTCTGTCCACAGGTGACACAGGCAATCGGCGTATCCACATAGAGCTTCAGATTCAGCAGATTTCCCACTGCCCCTGTTTCATCCAGCTTTGTAAAAATGAACTGATAATCAGAAACTTCTCTGTAGCTGGCGGCAATTCTCTGCAAATCCCGGTACTTTGTTGTGGCAGAAAGCACAAGAAAGGTCTGATACTCCGCTGCTTCCCCGATTGCTTTTAAAAGCGCCTTCATGTTATCCAGAAGCTCCTGATTTTGATGGGAATGCCCTGCGGTATCAATAAAGATATAGTCAAAGTCCGCAAAATCCTCCACTGCCTTTTTCGTTTCCTCCGGCGTATAGACTACCCGGAAAGGCACCTCCAGTATATTTGCATAGGTTCTGAGCTGCTCTGCCGCCGCAATCCGGTAGGTATCTGCGGTTAAAAGCGCTACCTTCTTCTGCTCCTCCATGGCATATCTGCTGGCAATTTTTGCGATGGTGGTTGTTTTTCCCACCCCGGTAGGCCCCATGAATACAACTGCCCTGGGACCATTCTTTGCCGGAAGGATGCCGTCTGCCCTGCCAAATTTTAATATCATTTTCTGGTAAACATCCGCCAGTATGTAGTCAAAGGGAAGATTGGGCTTCTGAGCCTTTTCCATATCATCCACTATCTGATTGGCATACTTTTCATCCACTTCGTTTTCCAGCATGGTATTGTACAGAAGCTTTATAAACCGTTCCTGCTCTGTAGGCTCCTGCCTTTCCGGTTCCTTTTCTTCTTTTTCCTCGACAGCTTCCTCTTCCTTCTGCTTTACCGATTCGCTTCTTGCCGCTTCATCCTGCTGGAACCGGTTTACCAGAAGGGTTTCCAGACTGTCCAGACGCTTCTCGATATTCTGGGCATTTTCCGGCATGGCATTTGTGACAGTCCTTGCTGCCGCCACTGCCTGTGCCATGGCGTTTTCCGTACTCTTCTTCTCTGCTCCCAGTGTTTCCTTTTCTTCCTCCAGCGCTACGGTTACTTCCGTCTGCTTCGCTCCGAAAATACCTGCCAGTCCCTTTTTCTTTACATTTCTGACATTCATGATGACGATTCCGTCACCAAGCTCTTTTTTCGCGGCATCTGTTGCCTCTTTTTCCGTTTTTCCCGTAAATTTCTTGATTATCATTACGCTGTCACCATCCCAACTGACTGTAATTCCACATTTGACTCTACTTCATTATAGGATACTACCACCAAATCCCGGAAATAGTCCTCCGTAAGACGCTTAAAATACATTCTCACAATAGGAGAGGTGATAATAATGGGCGTTTTCCCCAGGTTTTCCAGTTTCTGAACTTCCTTTTTCACGGCTTCCATAATTGCCTTGCTTCTCGCGGGATCCAGATTCAGGAATGCACCGCTTTCCGTCTGCTTTACACTTCCCATGATTTCCTGCTCAATCTTCGGGTCCAGCGTCACAACACTTGTGGTTTCATGGACAGGAAAATATTTCGTGGAAATTGCCCGCTTCAGGCTCTGACGCACATATTCCGTCAGAATATCCGTATCCCTTGTGGTAGGCGCATAATCTGCCAGAGTTTCCATAATGGTCAGCAAATCCCGGATGGAAATGCCTTCCTTTAACAGATTCTGCAAAACCTTCTGCACCTCGCCAAGTCCCAGAAGCTTCGGTACAAGCTCCTCCACCAGCGCAGGGTTGGTTTCCTTCAGGTTGTTAATCAGGTTCTGTACATCCTGACGGGTCAGGAGCTCGGAAATGTACTGTCTGATAATTTCCGTCAGATGGGTTGCAATAATGGAGGGCGGGTCTACTACCGTATAGCCAAGGCTCTCCGCCCGCTCCCTCTGCCCCTCTGTAATCCAGATGGCAGGCAGATGGAAGGAGGGTTCAAAGGTGGGAATACCTGTAATCTCCTCTTCCACATATCCCGGATTCATCGCCATATAATGGTCAAAAAGGATTTCACCCTCGCTGACCTGGATTCCCTTTATCTTGATAACATACTGATTGGGATTTAACTGGATATTATCCCGGAGTCGGATAATCGGCACCACAGTACCAAGCTCCAGCGCTATCTGTCTACGAATCATAACAACACGGTCCAGCAGATCCCCACCCTGGTTCACATCAGCCAGAGGGATAATACCGTAACCAAATTCCAGTTCAATCGGGTCAACCTGCAAAAGACTGTTGACATTCTCCGGCTGTCTGATTTCTTCCGCATCAGCCTCTTCCGTATCCACTGCCTGTTCAATCTGGGCAGTTTCCAGATTTCCGGCAATTATCCTGCCGCCCACTGCAAACAAAACACCCATTCCCAGAAACAGAATGGTATTCAAATCTGTTACAAGGCCTAAAAAGCCAAGGGTTGCACCTACCAGATACATAACCTTCGGCACACCGAAAAGCTGTTTTATAATCGCCGGTCCAAACTCCGCTTCCTTTCCGCCCTTTGTAACCAGAATACCTGTGGAAAGGGAAATCAGCAGGGAAGGAATCTGGCTGACCAGACCATCACCGATTGTCAGGATACCGTAATTATCCAGTGCGGAAGAAATATCTGCTCCGTTTCTTAAAACACCGATGGCAATACCGCCTATCAGGTTGATTGCCGTCAGCAAAAGACCTGCCACCGCATCTCCCTTAACGTACTTTACGGCACCATCCATGGAACCGAAAAAGCTTGCCTCAAGCTGAATCTTTTCACGCCTTGCCTTCGCTTCCTTATCATCAATGGCGCCGGTATTCAAGTCCGCATCAATCGCCATCTGCTTACCAGGCATGGCATCCAGGGTAAATCTTGCCGTTACCTCTGCCACACGTTCGGAACCCTTGTTGATAACAAGGAACTGAATCAGAATCAGAATCAGGAAAATAATGGCGCCGACAATCAAATCGCCACCGCCGACAAACTTACCGAAGGTCTTTACCACGTTTCCGGAGGTTCCCGTTGTCAGAATCAGCCTTGTGGAGGATACGTTCATGGCAATCCGGAAAATGGTGGTAAACAGAAGGATTGTCGGGAAGTAGGATAAATCCAGTACTTCCTTGGTAAACATACAGACAAACAGAATCGTAAAGGAAATGGCAATGTTAAATGCCATAAACACATCCAACAGCGCCGCCGGAAGGGGAACAATCAACATGACAAAAGCAACCAGCATATAAATTGCTATCATCGCATCTGTTTTCGCCAGCCTTATGTTCATGTTTTTTCCTCCTTTCCTGCTTTCCCACTTTTCTGCTTATATTTTCCCCTGCATATGGTATACAAATGCCAGTACCTCCGCCACTGCCTGATACAGCTCCGGGGGAACCGCCTGTCCGATATCCACATTCGCATACAGCATCCGGGCAAGGGGCTTGTTTTCTACAATTTCAATTTTATTTTCTCTTGCTATCTCTTTGATTCTGGCTGCCAGATAATCTTCACCCTTTGCAACCACAATCGGGGCATCTGCCACTTCCGGGTCATATTTGATGGCAACTGCATAATGGGTAGGGTTTGTGATGACAACATCTGCCTTTGGCAGCTCCTGCATCATACGCCTTCTGGATGACTCATTCATCCTCTGACGGATTTTTCCCTTAATCTGAGGGTCACCTTCCTGCTGCTTGTATTCTTCCTTGATTTCCTGCTTTGTCATTTTCATATCATTCTTGAATTTGACTCTCTGGTAAATGAAATCCGCCAGCGCAATTATCATGTAAACCGCAGAAATCCGGATTCCCAAATCTGTCACCAGCTCCGCTGTAAGCTGCAAGGCCTCCATCAGGGTGATATCATACAGATTCAGTACATATACCCACTTATCCATCAGATAACTGTAACAGATATAAATAATCAATGCAATCTTTGCAATGGATTTTATCAGCTCCACCAGTGCATTGACGGAAAACAGTCTTTTAATGCCCTGCATGGGACTCAGCTTATTGAATTTCGGCTGTAAGGGCTTTAAGGTAGGATGCCATTTTACCTGCGCAACATCGCTCAAGAATGCAATCAGAACCCCCACTGCCATAATCGGCGCCGTCAGTACCAGTACATCCGTCAGAATCAGGCGGAATGCAATCAGTGCATCCGTCTGGGGAATTTCTCCCTGCCAGAATGTAACCAAATCCGGAATCCTGCCGTAAATCCCCTCAAAGAGTTCCAGCATCTGGATTCCCATGTTTCCAACCCAGAATTTCATAACCAGAAACAGTCCCAAAAGTCCCAGTCCGTTTGCAATTTCCCGGCTCTTGACAACCTGTCCTTCCTTGCGGGCATCCTCTAATTTTTTCTGGGTGGCGGGCTCTGTCTTTTCCCCGCCCATTCCCTCTTTTGCAAAAAACTGCAGATTATATTGAAGCATCATTGAATCGCTCCCACAAAAGAACTCATCATCTTCTGCATCTCCCGGAAAATCAAATCTGACATTTCGGAAAGCATCCCTGTTGTCAAAAGCATTACCGCCAGTCCTGCAATAATCTTTAACTGGATTCCCACTGAAAACATATTCATCTGCGGCGAAACCTTTGCCAGCACACCAAGCACTGCATTCATCAGAAGAATCACACAAAATACCGGCAGTACAATTCTGAACCCGATAATAATGTAATCCGTCAGAAACTCAAGCATCGCCGTCACAAGCAAATCTCCATGAAAAACGGCTCCGTTTACGGGAATCAGCGTAAAAGTATCCGCCAGCGCCCGTAATAAATAGCGGTACATCCCGGAGGCAACCAGCATCAGCATCAGTACATACTGGTAATAGGCTCCGGTAATACTGGTATTTTCCTTGGTTGTCGGGTCAAAAAGCGTTACCATGGACAGACCTGTCTGCATATCTGCAATGGAACCCGCAAAGTTGACGATGGAAACACACATATTCGCCCCAAAACCCACCAGAAGCCCGGTAATCGCTTCCTTTATAACAATCATGGCATATTCCGGCACACTGCTGTAAGCAACTGCCTCCGCAGGTGTCAGTACCTGATAAAGCAGCATGGATGTAAAAAAACTGATTCCGACTTTTACCACCGAAGGAGTACTCTGGGTGCTGAAAAAGGGAACGATAAAAATAAAACAGGACACCCTGGTAAAAATCAGCAGAAAATATTCCAAATCATAAAGCGAAAAGGAGAACTCCACCATACAAAACCTACCATCCCTTTACCTGTGAATATAAACCGTGAAGCTGGACCAGAGTTCCACCATATACTCCACCATACTGTTCATCATCCACTGTCCGAAAAGCACCAGCGCCAGGAAAATCGCAATAATTTTAGGTACAAAGGTAAGTGTCTGCTCCTGAATGGACGTCACCGTCTGAAAAATACTGATAATCAGACCTACCACCAGAGATACCAGAAGCACCGGCAGAGATACCCTGATAATCAAATACATGGCTTCTCTCGCCATATCCGATACAGCATCTATTGTCATCCGTCCTCAGGCTCCTTCCTAAAATGTTCTGACCAGCTGGCCAATCAGCAGGCTCCATCCGTCTGCCAATACGAATAAAAGTATTTTAAAGGGCATGGAAATCGTCGTAGGCGGCAGCATCATCATACCCATACTCATCAGAGTAGATGCCACAACCATATCTATGACAATAAAGGGAATATAAATCATAAACCCTATCCAGAAAGCAATCCGAAGTTCGCTCACCATAAAACTGGGAACCAGTACCGACAGGGGAATCGAATCGTTTGTTCCATCCCACTCCTGCCCCGCTATTTCCATAAACATCTGGACATCCTTGACCTGGGTCTGGGGATACATAAATTCCCTTAAAGGATTGATTGCATTGTCCCAGGCTTCCTCCTGAGTGATTTCACCCGCTTCAAAGGGCTTGATTGCCTCTTCATTTATCTGGGTAATGGTCGGCTCCATGATAAAAAAGGTTAAAATCAGGGCAAGCCCGATTAAAATCTGGTTTGGCGGTGCCGTCTGGGTATTTAACGCTGCCCTGGTAAAGTGCAGCACTATAATAATCCGGGTAAAGGATGTCATCAGAATGATGAGCGTTGGCGCAATCGCAATCAGCGTCAAAGTCAGGAGAATACGAAGTGCCCCGTTCATCTGCCCGTTTCCCTCATTATAAGTTACAGTTACGGTATTTGCCGTATTCAGTCTGTTTAAATCCTCCGGTGTATTGTAGGTACCCGGCGGATCAATAATTGTTGAAATCTCACTGTCCCCTGTCAGATGCCTCTCTGAGGACGCACAGACTGTCATAGAATTTTGAAAACACAATATGCCCACCGTAACCAGCAGGCATATAATTATCCTTATACGATTTAATTTCCACTCAAGCTTCATCATGCGGTTGTTTTACCTTTTTGTCTGGATTATTTTTCACAGCCTTCTCAAAAAGCTCCCGGAACCCCATCCCCTGGGAATTTTCCCTAAGCTTAAGCTGCTCCGGGGATACCTCACACAAATAAGTAACGGTATCCTTGCAGACAGCGATGACAATATATTTTCCCCCCACCCGTACAATCTGAAGGTATTTATTGCTCGCAATACGGCTGGTTTCCACAACCTCCATATTGCTGTTCTCCGTCTGCTTCTTCTGATAGCCGGCAATCCACTTTGTGGTCATTGCCGTAATTCCCAGCACGACCACAAAAATAATCAATACCGTAATAAACTGAACATAGCTTCCGGCACCGGTTGCCATTATGGGATGATACATCAGCCCACAACCTTCTTGACAGCTTCCAGAACACGGTCAGCCTGGAAGGGCTTTACGATAAAATCCTTTGCTCCTGCCTGAATGGATTCAATTACCATTGCCTGCTGACCCATGGCGGAACACATAATAACCTTTGCTCCTGCATCTACCTTCTTTATTTCCTTCAATGCCTGGATGCCATCCATCTCCGGCATGGTAATATCCATCAATACAAGGTCAGGAGTTACTTCCTTATACTTCTCTACTGCCTTTGCTCCGTTCTCAGCTTCGCCTGCTACATTGTAACCGTTCTTTGTTAAAATATCTTTAATCATCATTCTCATGAATGCCGCGTCATCGCAGATTAAAATATTCTTCGCCATTTGTTCTTCCTCCTGAATACTACTTGATAATCTCTGTTATTCTGACACTGAAACTTTCCTCTATTACGACTACTTCACCCTTTGCCACAAACTTACCGTTTACTAAAACATCTATCGGTTCACCGGCAATGCGGTCAAGCTCTATAATTGTGCCTGGTGTAAAGTCAAGAATTTCTGAAATGGATTTCGTTGTCCTTCCCAACTCTACTGTAACCTCAAGGGGCACATCCATAATCAAACCAATGTTTTCCTGTCCCGGAATCTTCTGGGTGTTCTCGGAAAAACTCTGGAATTGTGCCGGCTGGACATTTACATTCTGCTGATTTGTCCCCATCATCTGAGGATTCATGCCCTGCTGCATGCCCATCTGGGGATACATGCCCTGCATCGGCATTCCCATCTGAGGGTACATACCCTGCATCGGCATTCCCATCTGAGGATACATACCCTGCATCGGCATTCCCATCTGAGGGTTCATGCCCTGCTGCATGCCCATCTGGGACATATCCTGCATCGGCATTCCCGTGGGCTGCTGTCCCGCCCCCTGTGCGGGCTGAGCAGGCTGCTCCTGCTTTGGTGCCGCTGCTTCTGTGCTTTCTGAAGAACCGGCATCTCCACCCATCTGGGTTCCGATAAAGGTCTGTACCACCTTTTTCGCAAATTCCACAGGATATAACTGCATAATGGAACTGTCCACCAAATCATCAATCTGCATCCGGAAAGATATCTTGACAAATTTTCCGCCAAGGAACGGTGCTATCTCTTCTCCGCTCTGTACCTTTGTCAGGTCAAACAAAGATGACTCCGGCGGACTGATATCAATCTTTGTCTTTAACATCGTGGAAAGTGAGGTTGCCGCAGAACCCATCATCTGGTTCATTGCCTCTGAAATAGCACTCAGATGCAGTTCTCCCAACTCACCTTCTGTATTCGTTCCGTCACCACCCATCATCAAATCGGTGATAACCTTTACATCATGTTCCTTCAGCACCAGTATATTCGTGCCATCCAGCCCTTCTGTATACTTAATCTGGATAAATACACAGGGTCTTTCATACTCCTCCAGCAAATTATTCCAGGTTGCAATCTGTACCACCGGCGTTGTAATATTAACCTTCCGGTTTACCAGTGAATACAATGTAGTTGCCGAGGAGCCCATACTGATATTTGCGACTTCTCCGATGGCGTCCTTTTCCACATCAGTCAGTAACTCTTCTGTGGATGCCCCCTGCTCATCGCCAGTCTCTGACGGTGTACTGCTTGGCACTTCTGTCACTTCTTCCGAACTTCCGATTTTATCTGGTTCTTCGTCAGCAGACAAATCCATGCCGCTTAGTAACGCATTTATCTCGTCCTGAGACAGCATTCCATCCATTCCTTAGTCCTCCTCTCTGACTACCGATGTAATCCGGACAGCATATGCTTCCTTTTCGGTGCCGGGTAATGCGGTAAACTTTCTGATATTGCCCACATAGATATCCATGTCTTCATCCACCTTCGTTTCCAGCCGGATACAGTCCCCTACCTGTAATCCGACAAAGTCGTTTACAGAAATGGTGCTTCTGCCCAGCACAGCGCGGATTGGAATATCCACCTTGCGGATAAGGGCTTCTATGTACTCCTCATAATTCTCGGAGCGGTTCTCCTGCATTGTGGAGAACCAGTACTTGGTATTCAGCTTGTCCATAATCTCTTCCAGTGTAAAGAAAGGAAGACAGACATTCATGAAGCCTTCCACGTCACCGATTTTCATATTCAGAGTGACAATGGCTATCATGTCATTTGGTGCAATGACCTGTGCAAACTGCGGATTGGTTTCCAGTCTGCTTAACACAGGCGATATATCAACAACGTTTTTCCACGGCTCTCTTAAGAGCTGGGTAAACATTACCAATATCTTTTGGATAATTGTCAGTTCTATTTCTGAAAAATCCCGGTTCTTTTCCAGCGGAACCCCACTGCCGCCGAGCATCCTGTCCAGCATGGCATATCCCAGATTTGTTGCCAAATCCAGAATAATATTACCGTTCAACGGGGCAAAATCTATAATTCCCAGAATAACCGGATTGGAAAGGGCGTTGGTAAACTCATTGAATGTAACCGTTTCCGAGCTTGCAACTGTCACCTGCACATTCTTTCTCAGGTATACAGGCAGATTGGTTGAAATCAGTCTGCTGTAATGTTCAAATATGATTTCCAGAGTCCTTAAATGCTCTTTGGAGAACTTCGTCGGGCGGCTGAAATCATAATTCTTAACCTGCTTTTCTTTGTTGTCCTGCATCTGGTCAACATCCAGTTCACCTGCAGAATACGCTGCCAGCAGATTATCTATTTCGTTTTGTGAAAGTACCTCGCCCACGTAAGCTCACCTCCTGTCGGTACCTCTTATAGTTGGTTTGCCTACATCAGCCGAACTTCACGCCGCTGACCGCAATCTTATAAATAAAATCAGAGCCGAATAACTGCTGGATTTCCACCAGAATTTCCTGTCTGATGCTATCGAAATCGCTCTGACATTCCTCCAGCGTATGTTTGCCAATCACATTGTTGACTGCATCCTTAATCAGACTTTCTCTGGCTGCAATCTTCTCTGAGCCACCCAGCTTCTTGTAATCCTTGTTCTTGGTATTTTCCAGTAAGGACAAAGTAAATATAATGTAAGACTGCTTTCCTGTGCTTCCATCCTCATTGACGGTAGTTGCAAGAGGGAACATTAAATCTGCCATATCGTAGGTTTCCGTATCCTCCAGAGCCACCTGCTCCTCCGCAGTTCCTCCGGGTCCGTACAATTCCAGATTCATGACCGTGGCAATATTCGTCACCAGCTCTGCCGTTTTGGAATTGGTTTTTGTAATGCTTAACATCATAATCGTTGTCAGAACAATATTGACAACCAGCAGTGCCAGTATCAGCACACTAAGCAAGTTCTTTTTCATCGTTACCTTTATCCCTTTCTCATCCCTGTGATGGGTTATAAATCCTGATTTCCACTCTCCGGTTCATGCTCCTGCCCTCTTCCGTAGAGTTATCTGCCACCGGTACTCTTTCTCCCATGCCGGCATGCTTTAAGTTGGCTGGATTCAGATAGGTATTATCCTTCAGATAATAAAATACCGACAGCGCTCTTGCACTGCTCAATTCCTCATTGCTGGCATATCTTGCAGTGGTAATCGGAACATTATCCGTATGGCCCTCTATTTCCACGGTGCCGCCGCTGTATTGCTCCAGCACCCTGCCAACCTTGCTTAAAACTTCCTTGGATTCCTCTTTCAGTTCCGCGCTTCCCGAATCAAAAAGCAGCGCTCCCTTCATCGTAAGCTGTATATACTGTGCTGTAAAGCTGACATCCACCTGGTCGCCGATGGCTTCCTCCTGCAATGCCTCCTCTACATTTTCCGCTGTTTCCTCATTCTGCTGCAGCTTTTCCTGTTCCAGTATTTCTTCCATCTTTTCTGTTGCGTCCGGAGATTTTTCAAACTCCTTGAAGTTTTCTCCCTCCGTATCGCTGTCCGCGGTTTTACCGGTACTGTTGATATACTGGTCAAGCTCATTTAGCTGGCTGACGCCGTTACTAATCAGGATACCTTCGCCGATTGCCGTAGCACCCGCATCGAAGATGCTGAAAGTATTATTCATGGATGCCACCAGGGCCGCAAGCTTGTCCTCCTGTATGGTTGACATGGAAAACAGCATGACAAAAAAGCAAAGCAGCAAATTCATCAAGTCGCTGAAAGTACTCATCCATGCCGGTGAACCGGCTGGCGGTGCATCTTCCTTGCGCTTTGCCATTAAGCTTCACCTCCTGTTTCCTCCGTAGCGGTTTCTCTGTCCCTGGGTGCCAGGAAGGATTTCAGTTTTTCCTCAATGACACGAGGATTTTCACCTGCCTGAATAGACAGAAGTCCCTCAATCATAACTTCCTTCATCATCATTTCGGCTTCATTATCTGCCTTCAGCTTGTTGGAAACCGGAGTACAAATCCAGTTTGCAAGCAGGGAGCCGTACAAGGTGGTAATCAGTGCCACCGCCATCGCAGGTCCCAGTGCAGACGGGTCAGACATTTCGTAAAGCATATGTACCAGACCAATCAGGGTACCAATCATACCCCAGGCAGGACCCATGGAAGCCAGAGTGTCCCAGAAACCAATACGTGTCTTATGTCTTCCCTCTATACTTACCAGTTCTGTTTCCATAATGGCACGTACTAAATCCGGATCCGTACCGTCAACAATCAGTAATATTCCTTTTTTCAAAAACGGTTCATCCATATCCGCAACAGCTTCTTCCAGAGAAAGCAGACCTTCCTTTCTCGCTACGTTGGACAGGTCTATAATTTTCTGAATCAGCTCCGAGGCATTTACTGCAGGTGTTTTCAAAATCAGAGTAAAGCTCTTCAGACCGCTGATATAATCCTGCAGGCTGAGAGAGGTCAGTGTTGCCGTAAAGGCACCACCAAAAGTAATAATTGCAGACGCAGGGTCCAGATATTCTCCGAATCCACCGACACCAGCACTACTGATGATACCGAACACAAGCATGACAAACCCTAATATAAGACCGGCTAATGATGCTATATCCACGTTAATCACCTTATATTCTGCTTTTTTCTAATTACTCCGCAAAAATATCCTTTCTGTACAATTTTACTAAATTTTTTATCTCTTGTCTACTTTCTTTTACAATAATTTTTTTGCCTGTGGTAAGTGTGATGACCGTATCCGGCGTTTCTTCAACAACTTCAAACAATTGTGGATTGACAAGAATTTTTACTCCATTCAGTTTTGTAACCTCTATCATGCACATTTCCCCTTTTCAGCAGACTTTTTCTCTTTTTTCTCATATAACAGGAAAAAATAGCAGGGCTTCCGGCACCCTGCTATTTCCATTTTCACTGCATTCTGCCAAGAGTGAAAATATTATACCATATCCTGACATATTATGCACGGGTAAAAAGTACCTAATTATCGTTTCAGATTAGTCAGCTCTTCAAGCAATGTATCAGAAACCGTAATAATACGGCTGTTTGCCTGGAAACCTCTCTGGGTTGTAATCATTTCCGTAAACTCAGAGGAAAGGTCTACATTACTCATTTCCAACTGTCCTGTGGACATATAACCGCCGTTCGCGGAAACATCCACGCCGATTCCGTCAAACTCACCGGAGTTTAAGGTTGCGGAATACAGGTTATCTCCCTGCTTTTCCAGACCGGAAGCATTGGCGAATGCCGCCGTTGCAATCTGCCCCAGAAGTCTTGTCATACCGTTATCATAGCTTGCGTAAATCATACCGGTTTTATCAATGGAAACACCAATCATATCGCCAAGACGACGTCCGGAACCGATACCATCCTCATCACCGCTGGTTGCTCCCAGAGTGGAGGTTCCCTTATTATCAAACATGGAAATATCAGAAAAATCAATACTGATATCCGCAAAGTTTCCGCCCAGCTTGGACAGCTCCAGATTGACGGTAGAAACGGTAGCCTGTCCGTTGATTCCTGCGAAGTGTCCGCTGTCCCCGTCAAAGGAAACAGAGGTACCGTCAAAATAACGTCCCACGGTTTCAAAGGAGAAAGGGTCGCCTGCGGTTGCAGCGGCATCAGGAACCGGAATGGAAGTCAAATCTCCTTTTGCCGTTCCCTGAGTATCAGCAATTCTGTTATAAAGCAGGGTCTGGAGGGTCAGTTTGTTTCCCGCTGCGCCTTGCGCATCGGTTGTCTGATACAGCAGATTTAAAAATTCATCTGTGGAGCCTTCATAACCATATGCCTTTGCGATGGCATCCAACTGTTCCTGTACGGTAGAACCTGTTACTGTAGTACCTGCTGCGGTCAAATCATTCAGCGCACCACCGCCGCCGTTCTGGAAAATATCCGTCAGGCTGGCAACTGGTGTTGTACCATTCATCAGGGTGGTTCCGTTCCAGGAATAGTTTGTGGTATCAAAGCTTACCTTGCCGCTCTTAAGCTGGGTGCTGCCCGCTGTGCCGAACAGGGTACCGGAAACCTTGGAAAGATCCAGCTCTTTTCCGGTGGAATCCAGAATCTTTGCAAGTTCCACACTGTAATTACTTGCATCATCAGACTGCTTGAAAATAAAACGTGCCGTATAGCTGTAACCCAGGGCATCGAAGAAGTTCAGGTTGACTACCTTGCCGTTTGCGCTGGTAACATCTGTATCGTTTTTATCCAGAATGCCGCTCATGTATGCTTTTGTGGTTGCCTCCGGAGGATAGGTCATATTGACCGTACTCATAATCCGCAGGGCGGATACGGTATCCTGCTTAATCTTTCCGGTTTCCCCGTCAACGCCCCAGCCCATAACATTATAACCGGTGCTTGTCATGGCAAGGTTTCCACCGCCGTCTACATAAAAAGAACCATCTCTTGTAAAGAAGTTCTCAAGTCCGTTGCTGACTACGAAGAAATTATCTCCTGTAATCATGATATCGAAGGGATTTCCTGTGGACTGTGCCGAGCCCTGACCCTCGATATTGATATTGATTGCACCGCTCTTTACACCAAGGCCAATCTGTCTGGCGTTGGTACCGCCGGTTCCCGTTGTTGCATTGGGGCCGCTCGCCTTCTGGGTGGTCTGGCTCATCAGTTCGCTGAAAGTAATGGAACTGGATTTGAATGCCGTTGTGTTTACGTTTGCGATGTTGTTACCGATAACATCCATTTTGGTCTGGTGTGTTTTCAATCCTGACACGCCAGAGTAAAGTGATCTCATCATAGTATTTGTTCCTCCTTGTAAAAACGGAGCCTGCTTCCTTCTGTCATTCGGGAAACGGATAACCTCCTGAAAAGGTCCGGCTATATAATAACTGCTCCGTTAATATTTGTAAATACATTTTCATCTGTTTCAGAACTGTCCATTGCAGTGACAACCGTCTGATTCGGTACATTCACGATAAACGCCAGTCTGTCCACAATTACCAGAGAATCCCTGATTCCCTTTTCCTGTGCTTTTCTTGCACCGTCACTTAATCTTTCAAGCTGTTCGGAATTCAACTCAATATTCCGCTCAGAAAGTCTGCCCAGTGCATGCTTGGAAAATTTCAGATTCCCTGTATCCTCCGTCAGGCTCTTCTGTTTTAAGATATCCTGAAAGGAAAGACCATCCGTGGTCCCGTGATTTTCCGTTTTCCGGGTCTTGCCCAGATACCGGTCCGTCAGCTGCTCTATGGAAAGATATCCGCTTTTCTGAATATTCATTTTCCAAAAGCCTCCATTCCCTTCTGCGTGCTTTCTGCTATACCTCTTCCGTGGTATCCTCAGTACCGCCGCTTTCCTCTTCCTTTTTCGCGGCTTCCTCGGCTGCGGCGCGTACTTCCTTTAACTTCTCTATGTACTGGTTCAGTCTTGTTACGGTATCCTTTGCAACAAAGCCCTTCTCGTAATCCGACATTTCGTTGTAGGTCTTTTCCAGTTCATCAATATCATCCGCATCTGTCAAATCCACACCTGCTACAACAGGCAGCTTGTTCAGCTTTACAGTAAAGTCATACGCCTTATTGTAAGCGTTCAGATATCCGTCGTCAACAACTGTATCCAAATCAGACAGGGAATAAAGCTTTTCATTGATAGAAAGATATGCCTTGTTATTTTCAAACACAACATAATCCACCTTACCCTGTACATATTTTGTTTCTCCGGTGGAAGTGGTTGTCTTAATGTAAACCTCCTCGCCGACCAGAGCGCTTGCTCTTGCAAGGTCTGTACTGGATGCCATATTCTGCATCTGCTCTACCTGCGAGAACTGTGCATACTGTGCCACATATTCCGTATTGGAGGTAGGCTCCAGAGGATCCTGATATTTCATCTGTGCTACCAGAAGCTGCAAAAAGGTATCCTTGTCCATACCGCTGGAGCTGGATGTGGACTGATTCTTCAAAGAGCTCTGGGATGTCGTTTCCACGATTTTTCCGTTTTCTACCGGTGCTACCAGTGCCATTCTATTTCCTCCTTTTCCCTTTTATTTTTCTTTTATGCGGTATAGTCTACCGTATTGCCGCCTGCCCTTAGCATTTCCGCTGCAAGCTGTTCTTCCTCTGTAAGGCTTCCGAACTCTGCCTCGTCCTGTAAGGCGTCCAGATTGATTCTGCGGTTCCTTCCTCTGCCCGGCTGGTTCTGATTGGAGTTATTTCCCCTGCCCTGTTCCAGATTCTGTTCAAAAGCGTGGGGCTGTACCGTTACCTCAATGGAATTGACTTTAATGCCCTGTTCCTCGAAGCTTTGCTGTAACTGCACCATCTGGCTTTCCAGCGCTGCCTTTACTGCTTCGTTCTGGGTGATAAAGTTTGCTGTCAGGCTGCCGCCCTTTGTTACCATCTGAATCTGCAGGGTTCCCAGATTCGCGGGGTGAAGCTGCATCTCAAGACTGGTTGTTTCCGGTTTTAACTGAACCTTCATATAGTCCATTATCTGCCGCATGATATCCTGCGTATCCACCTCCCGGGAAGCACCCAGGTTTTCTGTCTGCTGTACCTCTGTCATGGTTTCCTTTAAACTGTCTAACATGGAAAAACCATTACCGGTATTGCTTTCCGTCTGGGAATCATGATTTCTGTTCCCGGCTTCCTCCCCTGTTTTCTGCGTGGTGGCAGGCTCCTCGGATACGGTCTGAACCGTTTCACTTATCTGTACCGGTTCTTCTGTCTTTACCGGCTGTCCCTCTTCCTTTGTCACATTCAGGGTTTCTACCGCGATAACCGGCTCTGCCTCAGCTTCCACCGTCTTTACAGGTTCTGTCTGCAACAGCTTCACGGTTTCCACTACCTGTTCCGGCTCCATCTGAAGCATCTGGCTGCAATCCGCCATAACCTCTCCCAGGCTGTCCATTACCTGTTGGAACCGGGTATACAGATTTTCGTCCGTCAGAAGCTGTGAGGTATCCGACAACTGGCTGACTTCCAGTACCAGATTTCCAAGCTGCCTTGCATCCAGAACATCCAGACTGTCCATTCCCAGCGTATCCATCGCCGCTTTCAGCTCGTCCACGCTGACATCCAGTATCTGCGCTGTATTCTCCAGCACCGTATTGACTGCTGTACTCAATACTTCCTCTGCCTTTTCCAGATTGCTTTCATCCTGATTCTGCCCGGCGGATGTGGTTTTCTGTAACAGCTCCTTACTTCTGCTGTTCCTTTCCAGATGTTCTGTCTTTGTTTTCAGAGAACTGCCTGCCGTCTGAGGTTTCTGGGTATTGTCCGCAGCCTTTGCGTCCTGGCCGCCGGTCTTTGCGTTCCAAATCTGTCCGAAGCCGCTGTCTGCCACGCTGCCTGTGCCCTTTACTGTCTGAAAGTTTAAGCCCCCTGACATTCTGTCCACTGCCTTTACTGATGTTGCTGCCATTTTCCTCCTCCTTTCTTTTTTTATTTTTGAGAATTTTTATTGAAAAACTACCCTTTCAGATAGAATTCTCCATAAATTTTTATCGGTAAAAAGTCCTTTTTTCTTAAGTATCCGGATTCATGATTTTCGTCAGCTTTCCGGCTATTGTGGAGTCCATGGCGCCAAGAATATTTGCCCTGCTCTCAATACTCATGGCGTTCAGTATCTTAGCCACCAGATTTAAATCATCCGTCATGGTTTCAAAAATAGCTGCCGCCTGCTTCGGCTTCATATCTGCATACGCCTGGGCATAATCCTGTATTTCCTGACTTTCCTCAAGCTGTGCTACCACCTGCTTATAGAGATATTCTGCCGTGGCAGGGTCCATTTCCTCATACCACTTTCTGTATTCCTCCGCGCCGGGGCCCTTGTCCGAATAAATAACCTCGTCGTAAAATTCCTTTTGGATTCTCTGGAAATCCACCTGCTTGTCCTCAAACTGCTTTAAGCGGGCAACCTCTGTATTCAGGGAATCTATGGTTTCATCCTTCGCCGCGGAAGCGGTCTGCACCCGTTCCAGTTCCAGCTCCAGCTGCCTGATATAGGCAACCGCATCCTTCAGGCTGGTGTATCCGCCATATTCCTCTCCGTCTGTTGTTTCCGTCAGGGAGGTTCCCGGCAGAATTTTATTTATCACAGGCACATCCTTTAAAACAGGGGTCAGGACAGAGCTTCCGAAGCCGCCGATATCCAGCTTTACGATGACACAGATAACCGCAATCCACAAAAGGACAATCAGAATCGTTGCTCCAAAGGTAACAATTCCGTTTCCGTCCTCTTCCCCAAGGGCTTCCTCCTGCTTTGCAATTTCCCTGGCCCGGCGCTTTGCTTCCCTGCGCTGCTCCTTCTGCTCCTTTTTAAGCTTCTTTTTTTCTTCCTCTATTTTTTTCTTTTCTTCTTCAGCGGATACTGTCTCCGGCGTCTGTTGCTTTGCCATATTTCTCCTCTTCTTCCTGTGCCCGGTTTTCCTTTTTTCTGGTACGCTGTCCGTAGGTATAGCTGGTAAGCTCGTCTACTTCCTTGCCCTCATTCTTCTTTTCCTCTTCCAGAAACTGCTCAAACGCCTTATCCCGCAGAGATTCATGGGTTTTTCTTTCAATCATGACCTCCGCCAGTTCCTTCCGCGCCTTTTCCAGCTCCCGGTTCGCCTCATCCACACGCTTTTTCTGATCCTGAATCATATCCTCCATACAGAGAATTGCTGTCTTGTTCTCCTCTATGTCCCGGAAATTCAATACCCCGGAAAGAAGCTCTGTTGCCCTCTCCTGATACTGTATTTTCCGCTCTTTCAAAGCCTCCAGCTTTTCTTCCTCTGTATCCAGACGTGCCTTTACCGAAGAAAAAGCCTGTTTCGCCTGGGTTTCCATTTTCAGCTTGATATTCAGAATACTCTGCATGGAATACCGGAATCTCGCCATGCTTTTTTCTCCTTACCGGCTAGGTAAATAATCCCTCCAGCATCTGTACCGTTGTTTCAAAATCAAACTTTTCATCCACATCCTGACACAAAAACTGATTCACCGCATCAATTTTGCTGATAGCATAATCAATGGATGGATTACTGCCGCTCTTATATGCTCCGATATTGATTAAGTCCTCTGCCTCCTGATAGGTGGCAAGAACCGTCTTTAATTTTCCAGCCGCCTGCTTATGCTCTCTGGTGGCAATCTGGCTCATGCATCGGGAAATGCTCTGTAAAATATCAATCGCCGGATAATGATTTTTATGCCTCAGCTTTCTGTCCAGCATAATATGCCCATCCAGAATACTTCTCGCCGTATCCGTTATGGGCTCGTTGAAATCATCCCCGTCTACCAGGACAGTATAAAGCCCTGTAATAGAGCCTTTTTCCGCACATCCTGCACGCTCTAAAAGCTTCGGCATCTCCGAGTAAACACTGGGGGGATATCCCCGGCTTACAGGAGGTTCTCCGCTTGCCAGTCCGATTTCCCGCTGTGCCATGGAAAAACGGGTCAGGGAATCCATCATCAAAAGGACATCCTTTCCCTTGTCCCGGAAATATTCCGCAATTGCCGTGGCTGTCTTTGCCGCTTTATTTCTCTCCAGCGCCGGTCTGTCAGAGGTTGCAACCACAACCACTGAGCGCTTCATACCCTCTTCACCCAAATCTCTTTCAATAAATTCCCGCACCTCACGGCCACGCTCTCCGATAAGGGCAATTACATTGATATCCGCCTTTGTATTTCTGGCGAACATACCCATCAGGGTAGATTTTCCCACGCCGGAACCGGCGAAGATACCGATACGCTGTCCCTTTCCTACCGTAATCAGACCGTCCACTGCCTTTACACCAAGAGGAAGAACCGTATCAATAATTTTTCTTGTCATGGGGTCGGGCGCCGCCGCCTCCACCGGATAAGGGGTTCCCTCTATGACTTCACCATCCAGAGGTCTGCCCAGCCCGTCCAGGGTCTTTCCCAGAAGTTTTTCTCCCGCAACTACCCTTAAGGGGTAGCCTGTATTTTCCACCATACAGCCCAGCCCGATTCCGTCCACGGAATCATAGGGCATCAGCAGTGTCTTTTTATCCTTAAAGCCTACAACCTCCGCCATAACCGCTTTCTGCGTTTTTTCTCCGTTTGGCAGAATCTGGCATAAATCCCCCAGCTTTGCATCCGGGCCGGAGGATTCAATGGTTAAGCCCACTACATTGACTACTTTGCCGAGCCGCTTAAAGAAAGTCTGCTCCGGCACCCTTTTATATTTTTCCAAATCCAGAAAAGGCATCTGCAAACTTTATTCCTCCTTTGACCAGGACAGAAGAACCAGCTTCTGTTTCAGTTCCGAAAGCTCCGTTCCCAGTCCGCAGTCAAAAATACCATTGTCTGTTTCTATCATACATTCGTTTTTGGCAAGTGTCATATCTTCAATAATATCCACATTACAGTTTCCGCTGACTGTCCCTGCCATAATCTGCTTTTTCTGCATACTGACGTAAGGGTAATCCTCTTTGGAAACATGTACGATAAATTCATGTCCACCTTCGATTTTGCGCAGGGTAGAGGAAATCAGATATCCTAAAATGTCCTTATAATTGGAAAGCTCCACATGAAAAATATGCTCATAAATATCCGTGATGGTATCTACAAGCTGCGGTTCCATCTTATCCATTTTTTCTTCATAGACATTCTGGATATTTCGCTTTTTCTCTTCAAATTCCTCTGCAAGCACCTTTGCCTGAGCATCCGCATCCCGTTTTCCGGCAGCATATCCCTGCTTTTTGGCTTCCTCGAAAACCTTTCCCTTTTCCTGCTCTGCCTGCGTCTGTGCCTGTTCCAGTATGGCAACGCTTTCTGCCTGGGCTTTTTCCAGAATACTTGCCGCTTCGTTCTTTGCCTGCTGTAAAATGTCTTCCGCGCTTTCCGTGGAAGCCTTTACCACATTCCCTGATGCCGCTCCCTCTTCACCGTCTGCCAGCAGATTTTCCACCGTTTTTGCATCCAGTCCTGCCTGAAAGCCCTCTGTGCCGGACTGGCGCATCTGGGCTTCCAGCGCTGCCATACGCTTTTTCATCAATTCATTCGTATTGATGACCCGCTTGTCTTCCGTATCTACATTCGTATATACCTGTTTGATTACAAGACCCTTAAACAACGATTTCGTCACCTCCGCCTCTGGAAATGACAATTTCACCGGAATCCTCCAGCTTTCTGATAATATTTACAATCTTCTGCTGTGCTTCCTCTACGTCCTTCATACGCACAGGTCCCATAAATTCCATATCTTCCTTTATCATAACAGCAAGACGCTTGGACAGGTTGTTGAAGATTGCATTCTGTACCTGCTCGTTTGCCGCCTTCAGGGCAATACCCAAATCGTTGTTATCCACATCACGCAGCACACGCTGGATTGCTCTGTCGTCCAAAAGCAGAATATCCTCGAATACGAACATCTTCTTTCTGATTTCGTCTGCCAGCTCCGGCTCTTCGATTTCCAGAGTTTCCATAATATGACGCTCTGTCCCTCTGTCCACGGTATTTAAAATCTCCACCACTGCGTCTACGCCGCCAATGATGGTATAATCCTGATTGACAAGACTTGCCAGCTTGGATTCCAGCACCTTCTCCACCTCTTTGATGACATCGGGACTTGTTCTGTCCATAACAGCAATACGCCTTGCCACATCCGCCTGTCTTTCCGGCGGCAGTGCGGAAATTATCATGGCTGCCTGTCCCGGTGACAGATAAGACAGAATCAACGCAATGGTCTGAGGATGCTCGTCCTGAATGAAGTTGATTAACTGGGAAGCATCTGTCTTTCTGACAAACTCGAATGGCTTTACCTGCAGGGATGCTGTCAGCTTTCCGATAACTTCCATTGCCTTGTCCGTGCCCAGTGCCTTATCCAGCAAATCCTTGGCATAGTTGATACCGCCCTCTGCAATATACTGCTGTGCAAGACACACCTCATAAAACTCGTTGATAACGTCCTCCTTCACCTGCGGAGTAACGCTTCTTGTATTTGCGATTTCCAGCGTCAGCTCTTCAATTTCCTCTTCCTTCAGATGCTTGAAAATCCCCGCTGAGCGCTCCGGTCCCAGCGCAATCAGAAGGATTGCCGCTTTCTGTATTCCCTTAATTCCATCATCCTTTGCGCCTGCTTTCGGCATATCTATCATCTCCCGCTATTTATTCGTATCCTTAATTCCAGTCATCATTCAGCCAGTTACGCAGCAGATTTGCCGCTGCCTCCGGATTCTCGTCCACAAACTTCTCGATAACCTTTCTGGTTTCGGACTTCGTTTCCACGTCGATATCCTCCAGCTCCGGCTCCGGTGTGGACTGGAGCATATTTTCCACAGACAGCTCCTCTTCTTCCTGCTTTGCCCTTCTGCTCCACATGCTTCTGATTACCACAAAGCCCAGAAGTGCCAGAATCAGAATAATGGTTATGATGCTGACAATATCCGTTCCGGTAACGCTGAAGCCTTCCTTGTCGTAAAAAACAGGTGACTCATAGGCAATAATGGAAATATTGTTCTGGGAAATTCCCGTTGCCATGGCTGCCATCCGGTAATATTCCTCATCCACTTCCTGTCTGACATCCGCACTGTTTGCTTCCTTGAACGCCTCCCAGGTAGTACCCTGTAAAAGTCCCTGGCTTTCTACCGTTTCCTGATGATATTCCCGATAGGAAATCATGGCAATCGCCAGTGAAGAATTGGTATAATTGATGCCCCCCGCCGGAGTAATCTTGTATTCAGAGGACTCATTTGGCAGATAATCCGTAGAGGTTTCTGTCTGGGTAGATTCACTGTTGGAAGCATCCGGGTTCACATAGGTTGTGGTATTGCTTCCGTCATTGGAATCCGTTCCCGGAATCCCGTTTACACCGTTTGTATTTTCCGATTCAAAGACATCCCTGTGGGCATACATGCCCTCATCTCTGCCTTCGTTTGCGTAATATTCCTTAACTGTCTTTTCATAATTGGAATAATCCATATCCAGATAGCTGGTTACTTCAATCAGTCCGTACTGCTTTGTGCCGTAAAGCACCTTTTTCACCTGATTTGCCAGCATGGATTCCGCCTGATTCTTCAATTCCTGCATGGAGCCTGCCACACCGGCTGTGGAATAATCGTCCCCGCCTGTAAACAAAAGCTCGCCGTCTGCATTCAGAATCGTAATATTCGCCGTTGTCGCGTTGCCAAGTGCAGTCGCCACTGCCTTTGCCACATAAGTTGCATTGGAGGTGGTAAAGGTACTGTCCACATCCAGCTGGATAAAAGCGGAGGATTCCTCCTGCTGTGCCCCCAGCGTTCCGTTCTGGGGCGGAATATTCAGAACCACTGTTGCGCTCTTTACAGAATTCATGGATTCAATGGTCTTTTCCAGTTCCTTCTGCCTGAAAATCCGATACTGCTTCTCCTTATCAGAAGAAGTCGTTGACATCCCGCTGCTCATATAATCAGACAGTTTTAAGCTGTCCGATACAACCCCTGCTGCTCCCAGCGCCAGATTTGCCTGATAAAGCTGGCTGGTTTCCACCTCGATTGTCAGGGCATCCGAAGATTCCCTGTGGGTGATTCCCGCATCATCCAGAATATCCACTATCTGCGCGGATTCCGCTGTATTGCTGTATGTACCGATTTTTGTATATTGAGGCTTAGAAAACGCCCAGACCAGAATAGCAAAGGTCAGAACAACTACTGCCACAATCGCAATGATAATTATCTTCTGCTTCTTTGTAAATTTATTCCACCATTCCAATATTTTGGCAGGAATTTCTTTCAGCTTGTCAGCCATGGTATATCTCCCCTGATTCCATTCGTTCACCTTTTGGCGTAAAAATCCTGTTTTTCACGCTATCTCTGCGCAGCAGATTCCCTTAAATCTGAATCTGCATAATCTCTTTATAGGCTTCCAGCAGTTTGTCACGGACAGCTACCGTGTACTGCAATGCTGTGGAAGCCTTCTGCAGCGCAATTGTCAAATCATGGGTGTTTTCCGTTTCTCCCAATGCGAAACGGATTTCCTCGTCCTCCGCATCAGACAGATAACTGTTTGTTGTCTTAATATTATCAATGGCTGTATTCAATACAGATTCAAACAATGTTCCCTCTGCTTCGCCGGTGCTTTTCCGGGTCATTGCCTCCAGACCTGAAATACTGCTTAATCCGCTCTTTCCCTTTACCGCAGACAGCCCTGCAATTGCTGATAAATCCATCTTTTCTCTCCATTTCTGCGCTTCTTAAGCGCATTTATCCCCTTTATTTACCAAGCTCCAGCCCCTGCAGCGCAATGGATTTGCTGGCATTAAAAGCAGTGGAGTTTGCCTCATAGGAACGGCTGGCATCAATCATATTAGTCATTTCCGTAATAATATTCACATTCGGATAGGTAACATATCCGTTTTCATCCGCATCCGGATGGGAAGGGTCATATGCCTTTGTCATTTCGGTTTCATAATCCTCATAAACACCGCTGACCTTTACACCCTGTCCGGTATAGCCATGGCTGTATGCCGCTTCTCCCAGAACTCTGCTGAAGCTTGTCTGACCACCCTTTTCCGCAAAGGTCACTACTTTTCTTCTGTAAGGCGTACCGTCCTCTGTCCGGGTGGTATTGGCGTTCGCAACGTTTTCTGAAATAATATCCATCCGGTATCTCTGTGCCGTCAGACCGGAGGCATTTATATTAAAGGCTGAAAACATACTCATTTTTCTTTTCCGTCCTTTCTGTTTTTCATTTCCATTACTTCATAACAGTCTGTAAATTGGTAAACTCCTGCTGGATTCCCGTCAGAAGTCCCTGATATTTCAACTGGTTCTCTGCCAGCATGACATTCTCATTTTCAATATCCACATTATTCCCGTCCAGTCTGTAGGAATAATTGCTGTAATCCGTAAAGGTTCTCACGGAAAGATTCTTTGATTTTGCCGCAGATACCTTGGAATCCATAGACTGATACCTGTTGCTTCCAAGTGCCTTCTGCAATACGGATTCAAATGCCACATCCTGCCTCTTATAACCGGGGGTATCCACATTTGCAATATTGTTGGAAATCGCCTGATTTCTAAGCCAGCTTGCATCTGCAGCCTTGTCCAGGATTCTCACATAATCAAATACATTGGTCTGAACCATGTTTTCACTCACTTTCTTTCCAAAATACTATTATCAGTCTATTCTATTATAGAATATTTTTGCAAAAAAACAACAAATTTTGCTTTCATTTTTCAAAAAGCAAAAGGAATCCATTGAAAAACCAACGAATTCCCTTTCTCATATAGTCATTATTTCCTATTTTTACCTGCGCTGATTCTGTCTTTTCAGTTCCGCAATCTCATCAAACACCACATCATTGAGTACTTTGATATAGGTTCCCTTCATACCGGAGGAACGGGATTCAATGACACCCGCGCTCTCAAACTTCCGCAGGGCATTGACAATAACGGAACGGGTAATTCCTACCCGGTCAGCAATCTTGCTTGCCACAAGAATGCCCTCCATACCGTTTAACTCGTCAAAGATATGGGTAATCGCTTCCATCTCGGAAAAGGACAATGTGCTGATTGCCGATTTTACCACAGCAACCTTTCTGCTCTCCTCTGCACTCTCCTCATTGACCGCCCGGAGCATTTCCAGCCCCACAACTGTCGTGCCGTACTCGCAGAGAATAATATCATCAATATCATACTGGCTGTCACACTTATAAATAAATAAGGTTCCAAGCCGTTCTCCTGCAATCTCAATGGGTGTGATAATTGCCTGGAACTTTTTAATATCCGGGCTTTCAAAGCCCAGAGTTTCCAGGTTCACATTCTCCTTTGTAGAAAGAATCCCGAGAAGGCGCTCATTCAACATGCCGTCAATAAATCCGCCCACCTGCTCCTCAATCAGCTCATGAATAGATTCAATGCCTTCCGACTTTCCTACTCCCAGAACCTTTCCCTTGCGGCTGATTACCAGAACATTGGAATTCAAAATTTCACGCATTACTTTACAGATGTCATTAAACACGACCTTACTGGAATTGTTATTGTGCAATAACTTACCGATTTTTCTGGTCTTATCCAACAATTGAACGCTACTCATATCCATTCCTCTCTCTGTTTGTACCTGCGCTGTCTTTTCACAGTATGCAGAAGGTTATAAAGATACAAATGTAGTGTAACACAACTGTATTCAGATTACAATGTTTAAATTATGAATTTAATTGTTTTTTTCATGATTTATTTGACAATTCAGACAAAACATGATATCCACACTGTTCATTCGCACAGACAAGCCTGTTTCCCTTGATTAACAGCGGCTCTCCGCACTTCGGGCACTTTTGCCCGGAAGGCTTCTGCCATACCATGAAATCGCAGTTTGGATTGTCAATGCATCCGTAATATTTTCTGCCTTTTTTCGTCTTTTTCAGTACAATATCCTTGCCGCACTTCGGACAGGCAACACCGATTTTTTCAAAATAAGGCTTTGTATTGCGGCACTCCGGGAATCCCGGGCAGGCTAAAAATCTGCCGTGGGGACCGTATTTTATCACCATTCTTCTGCCGCAGAGGTCACAGACCTCATCGCTGACCTCATCCGCAATCTTTACCTTGTCCAAATCCTTTTCTGCCAGCTTTACCGCCTCATCCAAATCCGGGTAGAAATTGGAAATGACAGTCTTCCACTTGACGCTTCCCTCTTCCACACCGTCCAGCAGAGCTTCCATATTAGCTGTGAAATTCACATCCACAATGCTCGGGAAGGCTTCCTTCATCATATTGTTGACAACCTCTCCCAGCTCCGTCACATACAGATTCCTGTTTTCCTTGGTAATATAACGTCTTGCAAGGATTGTGGTTATGGTCGGCGCATAGGTACTGGGACGCCCGATTCCAAGCTCCTCCAGCGCCCGGACTAAAGATGCCTCCGTATAATGGGCGGGGGGCTGGGTAAAATGCTGCTTTGGCTCAAACTTTACAAAATCAAGCACACTTTCCGTGCTCAGTGCTCCGCTCAGCACATTTTCTTCTTCTTTATCCTCCTCAGAGGTATATACGCTCATAAAACCATCAAAGGAACAGGAGGAAGCCGACATGGTAAATACCTGCTCTCCTGCCTGAATCTTTACAGAAACGGTGTCATACCTTGCCGCGCTCATCCGGCTTGCCACAAAGCGCTTCCAGATAAGCTGATACAGCCGGAATAAATCCCTCGGCAGCTCATCCTTGATTTCCAGCGGAATCCGGTTCGGATCCGTGGGGCGGATTGCCTCATGGGCATCCTGAATCTTCTGGGCATTTTTCTTCTCCGTGGTAACGGCTGCCATATATTTTTCGCCATATTTCTCTTTGATAAACTCTGCTGCCATGCTTTCCGCTTCTTCGGAAACACGGGTGGAATCTGTTCTCAGGTAGGTAATCAGACCGATGGTGCCCTCTCCCTTGATATCCACGCCTTCATAAAGCTGCTGCGCAAGGCGCATGGTTTTCTGGGTGGAAAAATTCAGAACCTTGCTGGCTTCCTGCTGCAAAGTAGAGGTTGTAAAGGGAAAAGGCGGCTTCTTCATCCGTTCTCCCCGCTTTACCTCTGCCACACGGTAGGACTCCCCCTTTAAGGAATCCATGACAGCCTGTACCTCAGATTCTTCTGTCAGGCTCTTCTTCTCGGAGGTTGTTCCGTAATATTTTGCAACAATCGGCTTTTTCTCGCCCTTTACCGCCAAATCCACATCCAGCGTCCAGTATTCCTCCGGCACAAAGGCATTGATTTCATCCTCTCTGTCGCAGATAATCCGAAGCGCTACGGACTGTACACGGCCTGCGCTTAAGCCTCTTTTTATCTTCGCCCATAAAAGAGGAGAAATCCGGTATCCCACCATTCTGTCCAATGCCCGGCGTGCCTGCTGGGCATCCACCAGATTCATATTGATTTCCCTTGCATTTTTCAGGGATTCCTTCACCGCATTCTTTGTAATCTCATTAAAGGTAATCCGGTAAACCTTCTTGTCCTCTAATTTCAGTGCATAATATAAGTGCCAGGAAATCGCCTCTCCCTCACGGTCCGGGTCAGTTGCGAGGTAGATTTTTTCCGCTTTTTTTACTTCTTTCCGCAGATTTGCCAAAATATCTCCCTTTCCCCTGATTGTAATATATTTCGGCTCATAATCATGCTCCACATCAATTCCCAGTGTACTTTTGGGCAAATCCCTGACATGACCGTTGCTGGCAGCCACTTCATACTGACTTCCCAAAAACTTCTTTATCGTCTTCACTTTCGCGGGTGACTCTACTATTACCAGATATTTTGCCATCTGCTGCTCCCCTTTACTTTTATATAATCGTGAAACACTATACACCAAAAACAAATTTGGTGCAAGGCTTTCTTCATATAAAGCTGTAACACAATGTCTTTTCAGCCATGCCGAAGCGGTAAAGCAAAGAAGTGTTGAAACTTAAGTTTCAACACTTCTTTGGGGTTGGGCTATTCTTTTTTGAATAGAGCAGCTGATAGGGGAATCGAACCCCTGTTTCCGCCGTGAGAGGGCGGCGTCTTAACCGCTTGACCAATCAGCCAGGTCTTTTTTAATAATAAGTATTTTGTTGTTTCTGTTTCCGGCTTCTTTTCAAATCCAAAAACCGGAAAGCAGCTGATAGGGGAATCGAACCCCTGTTTCCGCCGTGAGAGGGCGGCGTCTTAACCGCTTGACCAATCAGCCATAATCCAAGTGCCTTACGCGCGGCACTTGGATATAGTACTATATTTTTCTAAAAAAAGCAAGACCTTTTTTCAACTTTTTTTGAGTACCTTTTTCAGTACCCTTTTCATCTTTTTCAGACCGTCAAGCCAGAAATTACACCCAATTGCTTTCTATTGTCTGCGACAGCCTGATAAACATATCATAATATTTACTTTTGGTCTGATTGATAATGTCCAGTGCAATCGCCTGATTATAAGCGTGCGCAACATTATTTCTGGAAGCAAGTGCATCCAGCCATACTTCCTCGTCCTGTATCATTCCCGCCTTATATGCTGTTTTCAGTATCGTTCTCGGCGACCCTGTTGCGCCCTCATCATATCCGAAATTCTCCAGAATTTCCTTCATGGCTTTCCATGACTGTTCAAAACAGATTTCGTATAATCCAACCATTCCCGCTGTTTCTACATTTCCGTATGGCTCATGATAGCGATAAATATCTTCCAGATTTTTCAGTGCCGCTTTAAAATTTTCATACTTTTTCATACAGAATAACCCCCTCCCTGTCAATTGCCTCCAGCAGTTCTTTTCTGACCGGTTTGTCCAAATCAACCACATCAAACTGCAGCAAAGTAGATGTTTTCTCGTCCACATCAAGTATGAAGCGGCTGCTCCGTCCTCCGCAGAAAGCCAGGTCTATATCACTCCGCTCCTTATAATCCCCCCTTGCTCTTGACCCAAAGAGAATCACTTTTTCTACCTGATTCTCCCGAGCCAGTTGCATAATTTCCTTTATTACAGTTTGTTTTATCCCTGTTTTTCCAAATAAAGCATCCTCAACCATAAAGTTCTCCCAAAAGTTAAAAATCAAACAGACTTAACTGATTGGATTCCGGTAAATCTCCCAGAAGTCCCAGTTGTGCCATCAAATCCACCACCGTCTTTGATACCTTGGTTCTCTCCCGGAAATCATCTCTGGAAAGAAAAGGTCCATCCTTGGCTGCTTCCACAATGGCATCCGCCGCCTTTTCACCCAGTCCGTCTATACTGCTCAGGGAAGGCATCAGCTTATCCCCCACAATCTGGAAGGAGCGGGACTGGGCTTTAAATATATCGATGGGCTCAAACTCAAAGCCTCTGGCGTACATTTCCTGTACCACACGCATATCGCCGTAAGCAAGTTCTTCCTTATTAGATAATGGCTGCGCGCCGGCTTCCTTATTTGCCACCGCATCCATCCTTCTCTTATATTCCTTCATAATGGCTTCCATATGCGCCTGCCCCTGACACATCTGCTCATAGGAAAACGCCTTGGCACGGATACTGAAGAAGGCTCCGTAATACGCCAGCGGATAATGAATCTTACAATAGGCAATTCTCCACGCCATCATAACATACGCCGCCGCATGTGCCTTCGGAAACATGTATTCAATCTTCTGGCAGGAATCAATGTACCACTGGGGCACCTTGTGCGCCAGCATATCCTCTTTCCATTCCTCCCACTGACCGCATTTTCCCTTTGCCACCATTCCCTTTCGTACCGCTTCCATGATTTTAAAGGATTTTTCCGGCTCTACTCCCATCTGAATCAGGTAAAGCATAATATCGTCACGGGTACAGATTGCCGTGGAAATCGTTGCCACACCGCTCATAATCAAATCCTGTGCGTTGCCCAGCCACACGTTGGTTCCATGGGACAGCCCGGAAATCCGCACCAAATCTGAAAATGCCTGGGGTTTGGCATCAATAACCATCTGCATTGCGAAATCCGTACCGAACTCCGGGATACCCAATGCGCCCAGCCTTGTCCCACCTATCTGCTCCGGCGTAATCCCCAGTGCATCCGTATTCTGGAACAGGCTCATGACATCGCTTCCGTCCAGCGGAATTGTCAGCGGGTCCCTTCCCGTCATATCCTGCAGCATACGAATCATGGTCGGATCATCGTGTCCCAGAATGTCCAGCTTCAACAGGTTGTGGTCGATGGAATGGTAGTCGAAATGCGTTGTTATGGTATCTGTCGTCATATCGTTTGCCGGATGCTGGACGGGCGTAAAGGAATTGATATCCTGCCCCAGCGGCAGAACCACGATACCGCCGGGATGCTGTCCTGTGCTTCGCCGCACACCGGTACATCCCGCCACAATCCGGTCAATCTCACTGTTCCGCTTATGCTTTCCCCTTTCCTCAAAATAATTTTTCACATAACCAAATGCCGTCTTATCCGCCAAAGTCGCGATGGTTCCCGCCCGGAAGGTCTGTCCGGCGCCAAAAATAACCTCCGTATATTTATGCGCCTTAGACTGATATTCCCCGGAAAAGTTCAAATCGATATCCGGCTCCTTATCTCCCTTAAATCCCAGGAAGGTTTCAAAGGGAATATCAAAGCCGTCCTTATGTAACATTTCCCCGCAGACAGGGCAGACTTTGTCCGGCATGTCAATTCCCGCTTTTCCCGCATAGGCTTTCACTTCTTCGCTGTCGAAATCCACGTAATGACATTTGCTGCAATAATAGTGCGGACTTAAAGGGTTTACCTCGGTAATTCCCGCCATAGTCGCCACAAAGGAGCTTCCGACAGAACCACGGGAGCCTACCAGATATCCATCCTCCACTGACTTCCACACCAGCTTCTGGGCGATAATATACATCACGGCAAATCCATTGGTAATAATGGAATGTAACTCCTTTTCCAGTCTGGCTTCTACAATCTGCGGAAGCTGCGGTCCATATATCTCATGGGCTTTGTCATAACAGATTTTCGTCAGGGTCTTGTCACTGTCCGCAATCACAGGAGGACATTTGTCCGGTCTGACCGGTGCAATGGTATCGCACATATCTGCAATCCGGTTTGTATTTGTTACCACAATCTCATATGCCTTGTCACTTCCCAGATAGGAAAATTCCTCCAGCATTTCCTCCGTGGTATGCAGATACAGCGGTGCCTGATTATCCGCATCATCAAAGCCCTTTCCTGCCATGATAATCCGTCTGTAAATCTCGTCCTCCGGGTCCAGAAAATGCACATCACAGGTTGCCACAACCGGCTTATGGAACTCCTCCCCCAGCTTTACAATCCTGCGGTTGATATTCTGAATATCCTCCACGGAATTTACCGTCCTGATTTTCTCAGAGGCAATCATAAACTGATTGTTCCCGACAGGCTGGATTTCCAGATAATCATAAAACCGCACCAGCCGGGCAATCTGCATATCGCTCTGCCCGTCCAGAAGCGCCCTGTACAGTTCTCCCGCTTCACAGGCACTTCCCAGAATCAGCCCTTCCCTGTATTTTTCCACAAGACTTTTTGGTATTCTGGGATGCCTGTTAAAATAAGTCAAATGGGACTCCGATACCAGACGATACAGATTAATCCGCCCCAAATCATTTTTCGCCAGAATAATGGCATGATAAGAAGGCTGCTTTCGCACCAGTTCCACACTGGATGCCCCCAGGGTATTTACCTGCGCCAGTGTTTCAATCTGCTGTTCCGCCAGCATCTGAATAAATTTCACAAAAATCCATGCCGTACACTCGGCATCATCCACCGCCCTGTGGTGATTTTCCAGAGAAATATTCAGCGTCTTCGCCACAGCATCCAGCGTATGCTTGGACTGATTCGGCAAAAGGACTCTGGAAATTCCCACCGTATCCACAAAGGTAAATTCATTAGGCAGTCCCTGCCTTCTTGCATTTTCCATAATAAAGCTCATATCAAAGTTGGCATTGTGGGCTACCAGCACGCAGCCATCGCAAAAAGCAAGAAATTCCGGCAGCACCTCTTCGATTACAGGTGCATCCATTACCATATCATCCCGTATAGACGTCAGCTTTTCAATTTCAAAGGGAATCGGCACCTTGGGATTGACAAAGGTAGAAAACCTCTCTACTACTTCTCCCCCGGATACCTTTACCGCTCCGATTTCGATAATCCGGTTATTTACCGGGGAAAATCCGGTTGTTTCTATATCAAATACAACAAAGTCATCCGTCAGGCGCTGTCCCTTATCTCCGGTGACAATCTGCTTCAAATCATCTACCAGATAGGCTTCCACTCCATAAAGAATCTTAAAGAAATCCTGCTTGTCCGGGTTTTCTTCCCCCGCTTCCTGCCTCTTTTTCTTCTCGTCCTTCCAGAGGTCATCCCACACATGGTTTGCATCCGTAAAACTCTGTACCACACCATGGTCAGTAATGGCAATTGCCCGGTGTCCCCATTTGTAGGCTCTCTTTACAATATCCTTCGCCTCGGAAACTCCGTCCATATCACTCATCTTCGTATGGCAGTGCAGCTCTACTCTCTTATGGGGTGCCGTATCCATACGGGTTGTGGTAAAATCGGTAATCTTTTTAATTCCCTGAATAGAACCGATTGTCAGTTCATGGTCAAATTTATCCAGGGTGGCAACCCCTTTGATTTTGATAAATCCTCCGGGCTTTAATCCTGCTGTAATCGTAGAAACAAATTCTGTCTTCGTAAACAGCTTGATACCAATGGTATCGGTAAAATCTGTCACATCAAACATGACGATGGTCTTTTCATTCTTAATATCCCGGGTATCCAGTTTTAAAATCTTTCCCCGGATAACCACTTCTCCCATCTCACCGATAATATCCTCAATGTGCATGGCTTCCTCTTCAAAGTCACGCCCATAAATCACATCCGGATTATCTGACTGCTTCGGATTTTTCGTATAATCTCCGCCCCGTCTGAATTCCCCTTTCCGAAATTCGCTCCTCCGGAACTCCTTTTTGCCTTCTCCCATACCGGAAAAGCTTCCTGTTGTACCGGTTTTTGCAGGAGCCTGCTTTCCGGCTTCCTGTCTGCCGTTCCCCTCTGCCTGGAATGACTGCTTTTTCTCTTCTCCCGTACTTCCGGCGCCATCCGCCTTTCCTTCCGCAGAATGTCTCTCCGGCTTGATTCGCTTGCAGATTTCCTGAACCTTCATTCGGATTTTCAGTTCGTCATCCTCTGCAAACCTGCCTCCTGATGCCTGTCTGTACTCCACTGCTACAGATACCGTTAAACCGCATCTCTCTACCAGTACCTTTTCCAGTATCCGGACAATTTCCGCCTCCTTGCTGTGATTTAATACCGTATCCTCCATGCACAGGAGCATTTTATCCGGCTCCGGATAGCTGATTTCCGCCAGCCGGAACGCATTATATTCAATATGACTGTATTCTCTTAATTCCTCCAGAATACTGTCCCTGTAAATTTTCATCAGATTTTCCGGTGTATACTGGGAAGAAAGAGAAAACTTTTCAAAAATCCGGATTGCGATTCTGACCTCCGGGAACAACTGCTTTTTGATTTCCCTTTCCGCCGCCCAGATATCTTCCTTTAAAATCAACCGTTTGCTGAAAAGATAAATATGAAGCTTATCCTTCTGTCTGGAAGTGGAAACCCTTTCTACCTCCGTCTGCTCCAGCTTATCCCGAAGTTCCCCCTTTATCTGCAACGTGGGGAACACTTCAAAAAACAACTTTGCCATCTGATTCTTCTTTCCTTCCTATATCCAATGGTCCAGTTCTTCCCGCAGGGCGTCAAGAAGCTTTTCCTCAGGTACTTTCCGGATAATCTCACCCTTCCGGATTAAAAGTCCCTCACCAATGCCTCCTGCTACACCCAAATCCGCTTCCTTTGCCTCACCGGGGCCATTTACCGCGCAGCCCATAACCGCAACCTTAATGTCTAACGGGTAATCCTCCACCAGCTTTTCCACTTTGGTTGCCAGTCCGATTAAATCAATCTGGGTTCTGCCACAGGTCGGACAGGAAACCACTTCCACACCGCCCTTTCTAAGCCCCAGTGTCCTTAAAATCAATTTTGCAGACTTGATTTCCTCCACCGGATTTCCTGTTAAGGACACACGAATGGTATCTCCGATTCCCTGATACAGAATCATCCCCAGCCCCATAGCCGATTTGATGTTTCCGCTCCAGACTGTACCGGATTCCGTAATTCCCACATGTAACGGGTAAGGTGTCTTTCCCGCCAGCAGTTCATGGGCTTTCACGCACATCATAACATCAGAGGACTTAATACTGATAACCAGATTGTCATACCCCAAATCCTCTATGCTGTGTACCTTATCCAGCGCGCTTTCCACAATGCCCTCCGCTGTTACACCTCCGTACTTTTCCACCAGATTTCTTTCCAGGGAACCGCTGTTGACACCCACACGAATAGGTATCTGCCGCTCTTTCGCCACATCCACCACAGCCTTTACCTTTTCCGGACTGCCGATGTTTCCCGGGTTAATCCGAATCTTATCCGCACCGTTTTCCATGGCGGCAATCGCCATCTTATAATCAAAATGAATATCTGCCACAAGGGGAATCGATATCTGCTTCTTAATTTCTCCAATCGCCTTTGCTGCTGCGAGAGTAGGCACCGTACACCGGATAATTTCGCAGCCTGCCTGTTCCAGCTCATGAATCTGTGCTACTGTTGCAGCCACATCCTCGGTCTTTGTATTTGTCATAGATTGAATCAGTATCGGATTGCCTCCTCCGATTTTCCTGTTTCCAATCTGAATTACCTTTGTATTCTCTCTATACATAAACCCATTTCCTTCCTTTACCGATGATTTCTGTTCCATTATAGCACGCTTTGGTTTTCTTGTATTCCTCTTTCTGGAATCTTTTTAATCCCTTACCCTTCTTGCAAAATATCCCGGACTTACCTGCACAGCAAAACCATCCATGCAAAGCCGCATCAGGCAGCCGGTCATAATTCTTTCTTCCCGGCTTTCCCTGCTCTTCTGGTTCTCTGTATCATCCTGATTCTCTGTATTCTTCAGCTTCCCCGTGCATTTCTGATTCTCTGCTCTCTCCTGTTCACTCTTTTCTCTTCTCCGTTGCTTCTGCTGCCAGACAAGCCTTTGCTCAATTTCTTCTACGGACAGTGGATTCTCCTCCAATGCCATATAAATTTCCTCATACATTTCAGCTTTCTTTTCTGCTTCTCCTCCCATTCCCCTGCTCAGTTCCCGCACTCTTTTTATCCGCAGACTGTCTATCTGTTCCACTCCCTCCGGCTTTTTCTCTGCCTTTTGCTTTCCAATCTGCTTATCCTCTGTCCGCTTCTCCTTCCTATTTTTATCTTCCCTCTGCTTGTCTTCCATCCGCTTCTCCTTCCTATTTTTATCTTCCCTCTGCTTGTCCTCTGTCCGCTTCTCCTTCCCATTTTTATCCTCCCCCTGCTTGTCTTCTGTCCGCTTCTCCTCGCTGTTTTTCCCTTCTGTCTTCTTACCTTCCATCCGCTCATCTTCTGTCTGTTTTTCTTCTGTCTGCCCGCTTTCTGTCCACCTGCCTCCCGCCTGCAGCATCCCGCCCCGCTTCAACCGATATTGCTTCCAAAGCTCCTCCATAAATTCTTCCATGTCCAGTAAAATACCGGCTCCGTTCTTTATCAGATAATTACAGCCGCTGCTCAAATCATCTACCAGACGTCCCGGCACCGCATATACTTCCTTTCCCTGCTCCAGTGCCATATCTACCGTAATCAACGTTCCGCTTTTCTTTCTCGCCTCCACTACAATTACCGCATCCGCCAACCCGCTGACAATCCGGTTTCTGGGCGGAAAATATCCCGCTCTCGGCGGCGTCCCCCACTCGTATTCCGAAATCACACCGCCCTGTTTGCAAAGCCTGTCATACAAATCCTGATTCTGCCTGGGATAGCAGATATCCGCCCCACATCCCAGTACTGCAAAGGAACTGCCGCCTGCCTGCACTGCCGCCTGCTGCCCGATACCGTCTATTCCCCTTGCCATACCGCTGATAACCTGTATCCCGTTTTCGCCAAACAGCCTTCCCAGACGTTTTGCTACCTCCTGTCCATAATAAGAGCAATCTCTGGCTCCGATAACCGCCACGCTCGGCACTCCCTCCTCCGGCAGTTTTCCCCTTACATAAAGCTGTTTTGGTGCCTGCGGAATTTCTAATAATCTGCGGGGATATTCCCTGTCCGTCAGCAAAATTTTTCTATCTGTTTCCATCCTGTCTTTCTCCTATTCCCTCTTATTATCCCCAAAATTCCACCGTTGGTCTGTAAAAGGCTGCTTCCAGCAGGTGTTCCGTCTTAATCCTTTCTTCTCCCTCCAAATCCGCAATGGTTCTTGCCACCCGTAAAATCCGATAATATACTCTTGCGCTTAACTGTAAGGATTCATAAAGCTTTTCTATACATTCCTGCTCCTCTTTTCCCAATTTACAATACCTGTCCATATCCCCCGAACCAATCTCCGAGTTAAATCGATATTTTCCGTCTGAAAACCTGATTTCCTGCCTTTTTCTTGCCTCCATTACCCGCTGCCTTATTTTTTCACTGCTTTCTTCCTTTCCGCTCCTTGCCAGCTTCCTGACATCCACCGCCTGAAGCTGCACACACAAATCAATCCTGTCCAGAATCGGACCCGATACTTTTCCCACATACTGCTTTCTTCTGACCTCCGTACATTTACACCTGTTCTTATTCGGATGAAAACCACAGGGGCAGGGATTCATTGCCCCCACCAGCATAAAATCGCAGGGATAAACCATATTCCCTCCATTCCTGCTTATCTGTACCTGATGCTCCTCTATGGGCTGACGCAGGGAATCCAATACATACCTTTGAAATTCCGGCAGTTCATCCAGAAAAAGTACTCCCCTGTGAGCCAGAGAAATCATGCCCGGTCTGGGTGTCATTCCGCCTCCCAGCAAAGCCGCCTGCGTCACCCCATGATGGGGGCTCTGGAAGGGACGCCTTGTCATAAGCGACTTTCCCTCTCCAAGCTGCCCCGCCACACTGTATACTGCTGTTACCTCAAGACTCTCCTCCCTTGTCATCGCCGGCAGGATTCCCGGAATCCTTTTGGCTATCATGGATTTTCCCGCTCCGGGCGGTCCTATCAGCAGCATATTATGAAACCCCGCTGCCGCGATTTCAGCCGCTCTTTTGGCATTTTCCTGTCCGTTTACCTCCGCAAAGTCTGCTCCGCAAAATTCAGACATCTCCTCCTGCAAAAACCTTTCCCGGGGTAAAATTTTCTCTCTTTCCTCCGTTTCCGCCTCTATAAATTCCAGTACCTCCCTGATATGCCCGACTCCCCTGACGCACGCTTCCTCTACTACTGCCCCTTCTCTGGCATTTACTGCCGGTACAATACACTCTCTGATTCCATGCTTTACCGCCTCCTGTACAATCGGCAGTACTCCGTTTACCCGTTTTACCTCACCGTTTAATCCAAGTTCTCCCAAAAAGAGTATCCTTTCACACCTCGCTTTTTCAATTTTTTCCATCGCCGCCAGTAGCCCTACCGCAATCGGCAAATCAAAAGCTGTTCCCTCTTTTCTGGTATCTCCCGGGGAAAGATTTACCGTGACATGATTTGGCGGCAGTTCCAGACCTGCATTTTTCAAAGCCACCATCACCCTGTCCCTGGATTCCCTGACCTCTCCGCTCAGGGAACCTACCATGCAAAATGCAGGCAATCCCCTGTCTATATCTACCTCCACCATAACAAGATAGGCGCTCATGCCCAGAAGAGCACCTGAATGAATTGTACTGTACATAATTCACGCTCCTTTTGTACCCGTTAAAGTACTATGCTGTTTTTAATTGTTTTTATATGGATTTAGTTTGGACTTACTCAGAACCGGAAAACTCCCGGTTATAGATTTCAGAAATTTGAATTTACTTTTACTTCTTCATTTTTTGCATCAAACCATGACAGGGCATGGCAGAACCCCTTTAAAACCTAGGCTTCTGCCAGCATTCCTGATGCAATTTTTCTGTCCCGCAGCTTATCCGTCAATACCCGGAACCACAAATTCTTCTCCGCCGATAACTGACTCAGCACAATAATCTGAATTGGTACAAGACTGCCTTTCACATAATAAATGCCCTTCTCTTCCTCCAGTTCCACCTGCAGTGCCGCATAAAACGCAGGATGCCACTGGAGCATTTCCTTTCCATCTTCCATAAAACCTCCTGTTCTTTTTTGCAGGAGATTTCCTTTCAGAAATTCCTGCCTTTTTGCTATTTTGGATTGAAAGCACGAATTTCTGAAATTGCCGAAACCTCTTCCGGCATAAGAATGTAAAAAGAATATTTTGAATTTTCTCAGACGAAATATGCTTTACAATAGGTATACTATCACAAATATTTTCTTTTTGCAACAAGATTTTATTACAATCTATACCTTCAAACTCATATTATCAGAATCCTGTGCAAACTGGATTGCCATTTCCCGGTCAATTCTGCCCTCCTGATACAGCCGCAGAATAGCCTCATCCATGGTTATCATGCCGCTCTTGCGGTTGGTCTGCATCACGCTGGCAAGCTGATGGGCCTTGCCCTCCCGAATCAGGTTTCTGACTGCATGGTTGGCATGCAGTACCTCAAAGGCCGCCACACGCCCTCTGCCATCCGCAGTGGGAATCAACTGCTGGGAAACCACAGCCTCTAAAACATTGGCAAGCTGTACCCGGATTTGCTGTTGCTGATGGGGCGGAAAGACATCAATAATACGATCCACCGTACTTGCTGCGCCGATGGTATGCAGACTGGATAATACCAGATGTCCGGTTTCCGCCGCCGTTATGGCAACGCTGATGGTTTCAAAATCCCGCATTTCTCCCACCATAATAACATCCGGATCCTCTCTGAGGGCTGCCCGGAGGGCATTTGCATAATTATCTGTATCCAGACCAATCTCCCGCTGATTTACCATGGACATACGGTGCTGATGCAGAAATTCAATGGGGTCCTCCAGGGTAATCACATGGGCATCCCGGTTATTGTTGATTTTATCTACAATTGCAGCAAGAGTAGTAGACTTTCCGCTTCCAGTCGGTCCTGTAACCAACACCAGTCCTCTTTTTTTCTGATATAATTCCACTACGGATTCCGGTACTCCCAGTTCCTCCGGTGAAGGAATCCTTGTTCCCACAAGTCTGAATGCAAGCGCCACGCTGCCCCTCTGTTTATAGGCATTGACACGATATCTGCCGCAATTTGGAATGGAAAAAGAGAAATCGTACTCTCCCCGTTCTTCAAAAGTTTCCCTCTGGGCTGCCGTCATAATCTCCAGCAGAATATCCAGTGTGTCCGCAGGCAGCATTTTAGAATAATTCATGGTTAATAAATCACCATTCACCCGCATTTTCGGCGGTATTCCCACTGTCAGATGCACATCGCTGGCACCCGCTTCCTTTGCTTCTCGCAAAATATCTTCTATGGTTGGCATTTCCGACTTCCTTCTCCCTTGTTCTGCGCTGCTTTTCCCCTGCACCATTTGTGATAACAGCGCGGACACAAATGGTTTTACAGTAGACCCATGGCATTATTATAATGAATTTTTCGGTAAAAAACAACTGTCAGTTTCCTCCGCCAGTTCAAAGGCTGCCCTGAGTTTTCCGATGGCTTTTTTCTCTATCCGGGACACATAGCTTCTGGAAATTCCCAGTCTGTCGCCGATTTCATTCTGGGTCTGTTCCCGCTTCCCCAACAGTCCATACCGCATCACAAGAATCTCCTGCTCTCTGTCTGTCAGTTTCTCCCGCATCAGCCGGAAAAGCTTTTTAATTTCTCCGGCAAGCTCCATGCTTTCCAGAATATCCGGCTGTTGCTGCTCAATCACATCCACAAGACAGATTTCATTGCCTTCCTTATCCTGCCCGATGGATTCAAATAAAGACACTTCTCTGGAAGTTTTCTTTTTCCCCCTCAGAAGCATCAGAAGTTCATTGTCAATGCAGCGGCAGGCATAGGTTGCCAGCCTTCCCTTTTTATCATCAAAGGTATCGATTGCCTTAATCAGCCCGATACAGCCAATTGAAATCAGCTCCTCCATATCTTCATCCGTATTCTGGTACTTTTTCGCAATATGCGCCACCAGTCTCAGATTCCGAATAATCAGCATCTCCTTTGCCCTGGCTGCCTCCTCCGGTGTTCCTTTCCTGAGCAGACGGATGCATTCCGCTTCTTCTCCCGGGGTCAACGGTTTTTGAAAGGTTCTCAAATCGTTCCTCCGTGGATGACTCTTAACAATAGTCTATGTGAAACGGCTTTCTCCGGTGCCTGTCAATGCAAAAAGTTTTTATTCCTCCTCCAGCAAAAACTGTGCCATCACATAATTGCTGACATCCAGCCCCTTTTCCGTCAGGGAAAGCCATCTGTCCTCCCCCTGCTTTGTCCAGCGCAAAAGCCCGTTTTGGGTGTTTTTTTCAATGACGTCCCCATATATCTCATCCAGTGTCCGGGAAAAACATCCGACAAACTCTTTTTCCGAAATTCCCATTGTCAGCCGAAGCCCCAGAAACAGTGTTTCCTCTATCTGTTCTCCATCGGTCAGCACATGCACATCCTCCCTGCATCCACAGGGATTTGCCAGATACTTTTCCAGACTTTCCGTATTATGGAACCGGACATTTTTCAAAAGGGAAGCCGCCCCCAGTCCAAGTCCCAGATATTCCGCCCGCTTCCAGTAACCGCAGTTATGGGCGCAGGCAAAGCCCGGCTTTGCATAATTGGAAATTTCATACCGCTCATAGCCTTTTTCCGCCAGAAGCTTTTTCGTCAGATGGTACATCTGCCTGTCCTCATCCTCCCCCGGCAAATCCAGCTTTCCCTCCTCCTGCCAGCGATAAAAGTCCGTCCCCTCCTCTACTATCAGACTGTACGCGGAAATATGCTCCGGCGGGTCAGGCAGGGATAACACCCTTTGAAGCGTCCGCTCATATCCAGCAACGCTCTGTCCCGGCAGGGCGCTCATAATGTCCACGTTCACATTCTGAAAGCCCATATTCCGCACAAGCTGCCAGGTATGTAAAAACTGCTCCCATGTATGGATTCTGCCGATTTTTTTCAGTTCCTCATTTTCCGCAGACTGTAAACCGATACTCAGCCTGTTGATTCCCGCTCTTTTATAAGCGGCAAGCTTTTCCTCATCCACCGTTCCCGGATTCATTTCTATTGTAATTTCGACCCCTTTATCCAGCACATATCCCCTTCGTATTTCCTCCAAAATCCTTTCTATCCGGGCTCCCTGCATGAGGGAAGGCGTTCCCCCGCCGATAAAAATGCTTGTTACCGTGTATTTTTCACATTCCCCGGCACACATTCTTATTTCCGTAAGCAACGCCTTCACATACTCTTCTCTTCTGTTTTCATCGGACACCCCGGAAAGGAAATCGCAGTAATAACACTTCCTGACACAGAAAGGAATATGAATATATAATTCCAAAGCCTGCATACTGCTCCCTTCCCCCGTTTTATTTTTCGTCCAGCTTCAGCACGCTCATAAATGCCTTCTGAGGGATTTCCACATTGCCCACCTGGCGCATACGCTTCTTTCCCTCCTTCTGCTTCTCCAGCAGCTTCTTTTTACGGCTGATATCTCCGCCGTAACATTTTGCCAGCACATCCTTGCGCATTGCCTTTACCGTTTCTCTGGCAATGATTTTTCCGCCCACTGCCGCCTGTATGGGAATCTCAAACAAATGTCTTGGGATTTCATCCTTTAATTTCTCACACATCTTTCTTCCTCTCTCATAGGCAGAATCTGCATGGACAATAAAGGACAGCGCATCCACTTCTTCCCTGTTAATCAGGATATCCAGCTTTACCAGCCGGGAAGGCTCGTACCCCTTCATATCATAATCAAAGGAAGCATAGCCTCTGGAACGGGACTTCAGCGCATCAAAGAAATCGTAAATAATTTCATTTAAGGGCAGCTCATACTTCAAAAGTGCTCTGGTTCCCTCAATATATTCCATTCCCAGATAACGGCCTCTCCGTTCCTGACAAAGCTCCATAATAGAACCGATAAACTCACTTGTCACCATAATTTCCGCGCTGACAATAGGCTCCTCCATATGCTCTATCTCGGAGGGGTCAGGCAGATTGGAGGGATTCGTCAGTTCAATCACTTCTCCATTTGTCTTATATACCTTATAGACAACGCCGGGAGCTGTTGTCACCAAATCCAGATTGTATTCCCGCTCCAGACGTTCCTGAATAATTTCCAGATGCAAAAGTCCCAGAAAACCGCACCGGAATCCGAACCCTAACGCCACAGAGGTTTCCGGCTCATAATTCAGGGAAGCATCATTTAACTGCAGCTTTTCCAGTGCATCCCTTAAATCGGGATATTTTGCGCCATCCGCAGGATACAGTCCGCAGTAAACCATGGACTGTACCTTCTTATATCCCGGCAGAGGCTCCGCACAGGGACGGTTGGCATCCGTCACCGTATCTCCCACCGCCGTATCCTTCACATTTTTAATGGAGGCAGTAATATATCCTACCATTCCCGCGGAGAGTTCCTCACAGGGAATAAACTGTCCGGCTCCGAAATACCCGACCTCCACAACCTCTTCCCTCGCCCCGGTTGCCAGCATCTGAATCACAGTGCCCTTCTTTACCGTTCCTTCCATTATCCGGCAAAAGATAATCACACCCTTATAGGGGTCATACAGGGAATCAAAAATCAGCGCCTGCAGAGGATTTTCCGGATTTCCCCTGGGTGCGGGAATCTTTGTCACTATCTGCTCCAGCACTTCATCAATTCCAACTCCGTTCTTCGCCGAAATCAGCGGCGCATCCTGGGCTTCAATCCCGATAACGTCCTCTATTTCCTCAATGACCCGCTGCGGTTCTGCACTGGGCAAATCAATCTTATTGATAACCGGAAATACATCCAGATTATGGTCCAGTGCCAGATAAACATTTGCCAGTGTCTGGGCTTCAATTCCCTGGGCGGCATCCACTACCAGAATAGCGCCGTCACAGGCTGCCAGAGAACGGCTTACCTCATAATTAAAGTCCACATGCCCGGGGGTATCAATCAGGTTAAAAATATATTCCTCCCCGTCCTTCGCCTTGTAAACGGTGCGGACTGCCTGCGCCTTAATGGTAATGCCCCGCTCCCTCTCCAAATCCATATTATCCAGCACCTGCTCCTGCATTTCTCTGCTGGTCAGCAGCCCCGTCCGCTCTATAATCCGGTCTGCCAGGGTGGATTTACCATGGTCTATATGTGCTACAATACAAAAATTCCGAATTTTGCTCTGCTCGATTGCCATATTTCCTCCAAAATACATCAATATCCCGCCGCCCGTTTTCCTTGCGGCATGGACATTGTACCATAAAAGGAGGATTATTGTCCAGATAATACCAGATGGAGGATATGCGCCAGAGGCTCACAGGCATTTTTCGCCTCCTCCAGCGTATTGTTCTGAGCGCCCAGTTCAATCAGAAGAGATTTTGGCTTCAGGTGCATATTGTACCGATATCCCTTTAAATAAATTTTCCTTGTCAGTCCCGGATAATATTCGTATGCCTTTTTCTGCATCTGAAAGGAAAATGCCAGATTCTCGTCCAGATTTTCATTATATAAATAAGAAATGTTTCCTGTCTTTTTGGTTCTGGAAAGTCCGTTGAAAAACATAAATCTTGCCGTTGCCCTGCCGTCCAAATCCGTCACCAGCCTTGTCCCCTCCGGCATTTCGTCCCGATGCAAATCAATGACAACCTCTATGGATGGATTTTCCTCCAAAACCCGGGTGATTTCCGGCAGCGCCTTTGAATAGGCGTCATCCCTGGAATCCGCGTCATAGCTCTCCGTATGATGTAAAACCCGGTATCCATATGTATCTGTCAGCAGATGGCACAGATAATCTCCCACCCCCACAATAGAAGTGGATGCATCCCCTTCCACAGAATCTGCAAAGGTTTCCTTTGAATGAGTATGATAAATCAGAATCTGGGGACCTTCCCCTCCCTCCGAAAGCTGCATTGACGGCTCCGACAGCTTTCCCAGATTCAACTGGTCGCTCCCCACCATGGTATTGGTATCCACCGTATAAAAATCCGTCAGCAATGTTTCAAAATTCTGTAATCTTTCCAGCTCCAGAACCTGTTTTTGGGTATGTGGGACAAAACTGCTTTCCGGACTTCCGCCAGCCAGCGCCGCCGCTTCATTTTCCGCCTGCAAAAGTTCCTTCAGGGTGCTTTCTTCCACACTTTTTTCAGGTGCTTCTGTTTTCGGCTGCTCCGCTGCCAGTGTCAGTTCTTCTAAGTCCTCCTCGGACAGATAGGTAATTTCCGTTTCCGGCACCTGCTCTATCCGGTTTTCCTCCACTTCCATTTTTCCCATATACCCATAAAAGGGGAGCAGATGCTCCATCTGCTCCTGTAAAAGCCAGAGTGTCGTCTGCCCGCTGCTGCCCCATGTCAGGCATGGCATATAACTGTTTTCGATGGTCTTTCCAAATGCTCCAAGCACCTCTTTTTCCAGTTTCTTAAAAAAAGAAGTGTCTGAGCTTTCTGTATTTATGGAAATGCTGCCCCGAATCATTGTAAACAATATCAGCACCGCAGGAATAAGCCACTTTCTTTTCTTTTTACGCACCCACTACCTCTCACTGATATCCCATACTTCCTCCTATCTATATGTCCGATGACAGCCCTCTATTCCTTCCTTTCTCCATCTCTTTCTCTTTATTTTAATCTCCATTCCGCAGGCATCCCCTTTGCACATCTCGAGTTTGTATCTGCTTTTCCTACACACTCGCGAGTGCCTGGTTGATTCCCTCGGAAACCGTATAGCTCACTCTTTTTATGACTGCATCAATATCCTTTCCCGTCATATACATATTGTGCAGCTCCGGTCTGTGAATCATTGTCCGCCCAAGGCAGCGGATTTCTTCCTCTTCTTCCTCCAGCAGCTTTTCCATGGCATCATTCACAATCGTTGCCGCATCCACCACCGTCGGAATCCCGATTGCAATAACCGGCACTCCCATGCTTTCCTTCGTCAGGGCATTTCTGTGATTCCCCACGCCGGAGCCCGGCTGTATTCCCGTATTGGTAATCTGGATGGTACGGTTTAACCGCCTCGTGCTTCTTGCCGCCAGCGCATCAATTACCACTACCACATCCGGTTCTGTTTCCTTTACCACTCCCCTGACAATTTCCGCCGTTTCCATTCCCGTTTTTGCCATCACTCCCGGTTCCAGGGCACTGATTTTGTGAATCTTTTTCCCCTCATATGCCGCAGTCCCGTATTCCATGACCAGATGCCTTGTTATCATCAGATGGTCTACTACCTGAGGTCCCAGTGCATCTGCCGTGACCTCTCTGTTTCCCAGCCCCACAATCAGTATGGACTTTTCCTTCCCCTTTTCCGGCAGCATATGCCGAAGCTCCTCTGCCAGACAGTCCGATATTTCCCGGTGATACCCTTCATCCGGCTCCACCATGGCAGGTGCCTCCATGGTAACGTAGGTTCCAATGGGCTTTCCCATGGCTTTTGCGGCGTTTTTGGTATCTACCATCACCTTCGTTACCTTCACATCCTCTTCCTCATAACAGTATTCCTCCACGCGGATACCTCTTTCACATTCTTCCTCTCCAATGCTCTCCCTTGCCTCCAGTGCCAAATCCGTTCTTACCTGAAAATTGGTCATCGCCTGCGTCCACTCTGCCTTTCTTCTTTTTCCTTATAGTATTTACTTTTTTTAGTTTTTTTTATTCAAATCTATTGACAAATACTGATATTTTTACTAAACTACTCTAGTATGTTTACGTTAGTCCTCCGTGTCTGACTAAGGTGAAACAGTCGATAAAAAACATTTATTGTATACAAAATTGGAGGTGTACGACTTGGCTAACATTAAATCCGCAAAGAAAAGAATTTTAGTAACCCGCACAAGAGCAGAAAGAAATAAGGCTGTTAAGTCTTCTGTAAAGACTGCAATCAAGAAAGTTTTCGCAGCTATTGAATCCGGTGATAAGGCTGCTGCACAGGCAGAGCTGGTTGCTGCAACAAAGACCATCGAGATGGCAGGCAGCAAGGGTGTTTATCACAAGAACAACGTTGCACGTAAGGTTGCACGTATCAGCAAGGCAGTTAACGAAATGGCTTAAATTTAAATCAAAAGCATCCATACCGTCATGTGGATGCTTTTATTATTTCTGTCTGAAAAACCTCCTTCGATTAGTGTTGGTTCCCCAACCGTGCTAATCAAAGGAGGTTTTGTTTTAATGTCTGTGTACTCCGCCGCCGTGGCTTGCACCACTGCTGCTGACATGGTGTCCACCGCCACCGCTGCTGTGTCCGCCACTGCTGCCGCTGCTACTGCTGCTTTCAATTCTTCTCTGAGTTACATTCTTATACAGGAAAGCATCCCCCTTCTTCCCAATAACAGGCTTTCCACCGCTGACATAGGCATTTACCTTCACATCCTTTGTCGCCTTGTTTTTGCCCAAATGAGAAGACGAATAAATAAGCGCTGTAATCACTACGATAACAATGGCACCGATTCCATAAAAAAAGTTACCGGTCAACGTATCTCCTAAACCGTCCAGATACACGCATACCTCATCAATGTATGCACGATATGCCAGATAAGGGTCTGTATCCCAGTATTCATCTACTGCATAAAGAACCTGTTCAACCGCGTCATTATCCAGGCTGTTTTCCACTCTTCCGCTAGTGGAAAGACACTCTCCTGCCTCGCCCTTTACCGGATACCGGTTATCCACCAGAATAGAGCCATCACCTTCAAAACTCTTATTATATCCGTATCCGTTTTCATCCCAGAAGTCATCTGCGATAGCCATCATATTCGTTTCAAAGTCCGTGGAATCATATCCGTACTCTGCTTTCGCTTCTTCACCCGCTGCCGCCTGACTTATCGTCACAATAACAAAGTCAGCATGATACTTCTTTTCCTTCTTTGCAATGTACTCTCTCAGGTTTTCCTCTTCCTCATCTGTCAGTACATCTGCATAATCATAAACCCTCTCTTCAGGTGCATCTGCATTTCCGCGGGGTGCCTTACTCCTTATCGAATAGGAAATACCCGCAGCCACCGTTGCCACCAGCATAATACCCACTACTATAAACCAGATGCGAAAATAATGAAAATACTGCTTTCTGGCCTCTTTCTTAATCTCCTCGCTCATCTTTCTCTCCATTCCTGCATATGTCTTTTATTTTACAGCCAGGCCGCCAGCAGCGGCAACATCACAAAGACTGCCGTCATACATGCGGCAAGGGTTCCGGTATAGGCCCAGACCTTCTTTTTGGAAACCGGTGCTTCTCCCACAATCCGCCCTGTCTGACCGTTCACATAAAAAGGATATTCTTTTCCGTTATATGTATAAAGATATTTCCAGACCGGTAAAAGACCATACTCCGCATCACTATCCTTCACACTTATCTCCTGCCTTGTAGTATGGATAGAGCTGTACCCTGCATAGCTCTCCCGTAACATAGTGGCAGCATCCTCACTCATTTTCTTCTTTGCACGATTCTCCGTCACTTCAGAACCCATATTATATTTCTCTGCATAAAAGCCTGACATATATTCCGGTTTGAACTCGGTAAGCATTGCATAATTATAAGGCTCCATTAAATCCATCACGTCATCAGGCATCTTTTCCGATGCATCCACCGGAATCCTGCGGAACTTAATATCCATATCTCTGTCAATCCGATAATGAGAGGTTTCCGTATACTGGGTGTTTCCACTGGTCCAGGTTCTTATCTTTGTTCCTTCTCCTTCAAAAACACAGTTCGTATCATAATTATACAGCCAGTAGGGAACATATACTCCCTGCATCCCGTTTAAGCGCACCTCCGAAAGAAAATCCGTAGGTGCAAACAGATTTTTCTTAAATTTTTCCCGAATAGACTTTTTACAGGTTTCCTTTCCCAGTTGAAAAGGAATGATTACCTTAGGTTCATACGCTCCTTCTACCCGCTCATTAAAAATCAGATAACTGTCGCAATAGGGACACTGGGTTGCAGAGGTATGCTCCTCCACGGGAATTTCTCCTCCACAGTTGGGGCAGACAGTCATCGCCGGACTGCTTCCCTCCGCTCTCTCTTCACTTTTCTCGCTGTCGCAGAAAGGGCAGAACATTTCATGTTTTTCCGGGCTGTAAACTACATTTCCGCCGCAGTTTTTACATCTAAAATACATTTTTCCTTCCCCTCTTCTCTTTTTCTTTCTGTTTGCAGTTTCTCCTGTCAGTCGTTTTTTCGTTCTCTTTTGACTTCCTCTTTTAACATACCATATTTTTTTCTTTTCTTCCACTTCTTTCTATACACAATATATTATCTTATCGTTCATCCAATGCCTTTTTCGCGCACCACAAAAAAGGCACCCTGCTTACGCAGAATGCCTTTCGTTTTTTCTGATATCCTGACAGACTTATTTATAGCAGACGATCTTTCCAAAATCAGCCTTCAGGGAAGCGCCGCCTACCAGGCCGCCGTCAATGTCTGCCTGTGCAAACAGCTCCGGTGCGCTGGAAGCAGATACAGAACCACCGTACTGAATACGGATTGCTGCTGCTGTTGCATCATCATAGATTTCAGCGATACAGTCACGGATTGCCTTGCATACTTCCTGTGCCTGCTCTGTGGTTGCTACCTTACCGGTTCCGATAGCCCAGATGGGTTCGTATGCGATAACAGCGGCAGCTGCCTGTGCAGCAGTTACATTCAGGAATGCAATCTTAATCTGCTGACGGATAAAGTCAATGGTTACGCCCTGCTCTCTCTGGGTCAGAGTTTCACCGCAGCAGATAATCGGTGTAATGCCATGCTCGAATGCCTTCAGAACCTTCTTGTTTACGGTTTCGTCAGTTTCTGCAAAGTACTCTCTTCTCTCGGAATGTCCGATGATGACATACTTTACACCTGCATCATCCAGCATAGCAGGAGAAATTTCACCTGTATAGGCACCCTTCTCCTCAAAATACATATTTTCAGCGCCAATCATAATATTGGAGCCCTTAGCTGCCTCCATGGCGGGAATGATGTCGATTGCGGGTACGCAAAGCAGAACATCCACTTCCTCATTCTTTACCAGAGGCTTTAATGTATTGATTAATTCTACTGCCTGGCTGGGAGTCATATTCATCTTCCAGTTTCCGGCAATAATCTTACGTCTTGCCATAATACTCTCCATTTCTGCACACGCTTATCGCGCATGGCATTTTTATTTGTCGTCTGCTGCTGCAACGCCGGGAAGTACCTTGCCTTCCAGGAACTCCAGAGAAGCGCCGCCGCCGGTAGAAATGTGACTCATCTTGTCGCCGAAACCAAGCTGGTTGACTGCTGCTGCAGAATCGCCGCCACCGATAATGGTTGTTGCATCTGTTTCAGCCAGAGCCTTTGCAACTGCAATGGTACCTGCTGCCAGAGTAGGATTCTCAAATACGCCCATAGGTCCGTTCCATACAACGGTCTTTGCGCTCTTTACAGCGTCTGCGTACATCTGTGCAGTCTTGGGTCCGATATCGCAGCCCTCTCTGTCAGCGGGCATATTTGCAACATCATAAACCTCAACCTCAACAGGTGCATCAATCGGATTAGGGAACTCAGCAATAGTAACGGAATCTACCGGAAGAAGCAGCTTCTTTCCAAGCTTCTCTGCCTTTTCCATCATTTCCTTGCAGTAATCAAGCTTCTCGTTGTCTACCAGAGATTTTCCGATTTCGTAGCCCTGTGCCTTTAAGAAGGTATAAGCCATACCGCCACCGATAATCAGGGTATCGCACTTCTCAAGCAGGTTGGAAATAACGTTCAGCTTGTCAGCAACCTTTGCACCGCCCAGAATAGCAACGAAAGGTCTTACAGGGTTTTCTACTGCATTTCCAAGGAAATTGATTTCCTTCTGCATCAGATAACCAACTACATTCTGTCCACCCTTTGCAGTGATGAACTTTGTTACGCCTTCAACAGAAGCATGCGCTCTGTGAGAAGAACCGAAAGCATCACATACATAGATGTCAGCCAAATCAGCCAGTTCCTTAGAGAACTGTTCGCCGTTCTTTGTTTCTTCTGCGCCACGGAAACGGGTATTCTGAAGCAGTACCACATCTCCCTCTTTCATATTTTCCACAGCCTTTGTTGCTGCTTCGCCTGTTACGTTGTAATCGGAAACAAATACAACTTCCTTGCCCAGCTTCTCGGAAAGTCTTTTTGCAACAGGTGCAAGAGATTCTCCCTCGTTGGGACCATTCTTTACCTTTCCAAGATGGGAGCAGAGAATTACCTTGCCGCCGTCATTAATTAACTTCTGAATCGTAGGAAGTGCTGCTACAATTCTTGTTTCATCCGTAATCTCACCGTTCTTCAAAGGTACGTTGAAATCGCATCTTACAAGAACTCTTTTTCCCTTAGCGTTGATATCATCAACAGATTTCTTATTCAATCCCATTTTTAACCTCTTTCTCCACTGCCCCTCTCCTCCGGTTCCCGTCAGGCAGTGTATTTTACGGAACCGCTTTTACAGAAAAAAGAGCCCGGTCCTGCAGACCGGACCCTTTATAGGTCTTTGGAACTCTTTCCTTAGCGAAGCTCGCTGAAGTACTTGATTGTACGAACCATCTGAGAAGTATAGCTGTTCTCATTGTCATACCAGGAAACAACCTGTACCAGAGAGTTGCCATCTTCCATCTTGGAAACCATGGTTTGGGTTGCATCGAAGATAGAACCATAGGTGCTTCCTACGATATCGGAAGATACGATTTCATCCTCGTTGTAATCGAAGGACTCAGTCTTAGCTGCCTTCATTGCTGCGTTGATGTCTTCCTTGGTAACTTCACCCTTAACAACAGCTACCAGAATTGTGGTAGAACCTGTAGGGGTAGGTACACGCTGTGCAGAACCGATTAACTTGCCGTTCAGTTCAGGAATAACAAGTCCGATTGCCTTTGCAGCACCGGTAGAGTTGGGAACGATATTGCAAGCGCCTGCACGGCTTCTTCTCAAATCACCCTTTCTCTGAGGTCCGTCAAGAATCATCTGGTCACCGGTATAAGCATGTACGGTGGTCATGATACCGCTCTGGATAGGAGCGAAATCGTTCAGAGCCTTTGCCATAGGAGCAAGGCAGTTTGTTGTACAGGAAGCTGCGGAAATTACAGTATCCTCAGGCTTCAGTGTTTCATGGTTTACATTATATACGATGGTAGGAAGGTCATTTCCTGCAGGAGCAGAGATAACAACCTTACGTGCACCAGCGGTGATGTGTGCGGAAGCCTTGTCCTTGGAGGTATAGAAACCGGTACACTCCAGAACTACGTCTACCTTTAACTCACCCCAGGGAAGCTTGGATGCATCTGCTTCCTTGTAGATGGTGATGGTCTTGCCGTTTACGGTAATGTTGTCTTCGCCAGCTACTACGGAATCAGCATACTTATACTTACCCTGGGAAGAATCATACTTTAACAGATGTGCCAGCATCTTGGGGCTGGTCAAATCGTTGATTGCTACTACCTCATATCCCTCTGCATCAAACATCTGTCTGAACGCAAGACGACCAATACGGCCGAAACCATTAATTGCTACTCTTACTGCCATTTTAGTTTCCTCCTAAAATATAATTTTATATTATTTCGGCAAACCGGACGTTTCAGAACATGCCTGTCCGATTGTCAAAATTTTATCAGCAAAGCTATTTTACCTAATTTCTGCCGATAATTCAAGATGTAAATGAAAAATAATTGCAAAAACGCAAAATATGCTATACTCTATAAAAAAACACAAAGGGAGGGTTCCCATGTCCATTACAGCAGATTGTCATTTACATTCATCCTTTTCCGGGGATTCTGAAACTCCCATGGAAAAAATGGTAAAACAGGGTATTGCCCAGGGGCTTGATACCATGTGTTTTACAGAGCATCTGGATTACGACTACCCGGATTCCCCGGAGGCTCCCGGCAGCATGTTCCTTTTAAATACAGATTCCTACCTGTATCAGCTTGCCCGCTTAAAGGAAGATTATTCCGATAAAATCAGGCTTCTTTTCGGGGTGGAGCTTGGGCTGCAGCCTCACCTCGCCTGGCAAAATACCGCATACGCCAACTCCTTCCCCTTCGACTTTATTATCGGTTCCTCCCATGTCTGCAACGGAAAAGACCCTTACTATCCTGCCTTTTTTGAAGACCGCCCCGACGAGGAGGCATACCGGGAATATTTCCAGTCCATTCTGGATAATCTGGAGGTTTATTCCGATTTTGATATCTATGGGCATCTGGATTACGTTGTCCGCTACGGGGCTTCCATGGACCGGGATTATTCCTATGAAAAATATAAAGATATCCTGGATGCCATTCTGTTTCAGATTCTGGAAAAGGGAAAGGGAATTGAGTTGAATACAGGCGGTATCCGCAAGGGGATGAGGGATTTCCACCCCTGCATGGGCGTTTTGAAAAGATACCGGGAGCTTGGCGGGGAAATCATCACCATCGGCAGTGATTCCCATGATGCAGACCATATTGCCGCCCATTTCGACAGAGCGGCAGAGGTATTAAAGGAATGTGGCTTCCGCTACTACACTGTTTTTGAAAAAAGGCAGCCGGAGCAAATCCTACTTTAAGGTTTTCAGATATTCTTTCTGTGCAGGGGAAATGCGATAGCTTTCCCTTGCCTTCTGAATGGTTTTCTGATGGGTCCAGTTTTCCAGACGTCTTTCCTCCAGAAAAGGAATCACCGCATCATACTGTTTCGCAAGAGCCGTGGCAAAATACCATGCCACCACCATTTTCACATAATATTCCTCTGACCGGATAGCCGCCACTTTTTCCGCATACTCCGGTTTGAAATCCTCATCCAGAAAAAACCGCATCAGCATATTGACCCCGAACCGGATAACATAAGTCTGTCCGCTTTCCAGCCATCCCGGGATTTCCTTTATCAACTCCTCCTTATGCCTGCCAAATACCTTCGGTGCCACCCCGTCACAGGTCGCCCAGTTGTCTATGTAGGGCAGAAATTTCTTCATTTCCCCCATGCAGGTATCATAGTCCTTTATCTTTTCCAGCAGAAATCCATGCAGATTATTCTCCTCATAATAGGTATGTGGCAGCGTCTTCAAAAACTCCTGCGCCTCCGGTTGTCCGCTTAATTCCCCGGCATACTTTCTCAACACCGGTGTCCGTACCCCTATAACCTTCTCTTTATCCACCGTGGGCATCAGTCTGGCATGAAAGTCCCGATATTCCGTATCCTGCAGTTCAAATAATCTCACCTGAATTTCCCGTATTATTTCTTCTGTTTTTTCTTTTGTCTTTTCTTCCATTTTTCTTTCCGTTTTTCCTTCCGTTTTTCCTTCTGCTTTTCCTTCTGCTTCTCCTTCTATTTCTCCTCCTGTTTCCCTTTCTATTTTTCTTCCCACTTTTCCTTCTCTTCCTGTTTCCATGCCTCTTCTCACTTCCGTTCCCGTTCTTTCTTCTTAGTTCTCTTTTTCCTTATGTTCTCTTGCCTTTATTTCTTCTTACTTTTATTCTTTCCTTACCTTTATTTTCTATTGCTTCTATTTTTTTACTTTTATTTCTACTCTTCCTGCTTTTATTTCTTCCTGCTACTATTTTCTTTTTCTTCTGCCGGAATAAGGGCGGAGAGGAAAGAATTTTCCTTTTCTCTCCGCCCTCTTCACTGCCTGCTTTTTCCCTTTTGTCAGTCACACAGGACAACTACCTCTTCCGGCGTTGTCTGGGCTGGAATACTTCTTGTTGAACTCGTATAAATCACCACCAGACTGTGATTTGCGGGGCTTCCCTGAAAATACTGGTTGTTTGTGGTTCTTACATCCACCGAGCCGTCCATATTTAACTGCAGGGTCTGGTCCTCATTTACAAGAGAGGTATTATAATAGCCCACATTTACCATTCTCTCATTTTTAACCTGAGCCGCCACAACTGCGTTATACTGGGGCGGATAAATCAAAGGCATCGGGGCATCCGCCTCATACCAGAAGGTACAGAGCATTCCCACAGAAAGGGTTTCAAAATCTACCACATAGGTTGCAGGTGTCATAATAAAATTCACCGTGTTCCCATCGGTATTCTCCAGTGTCGCAAACAGCATACAGCCGTCTGCCCTGCGGTTTCCTATCCGCATGGGCACCAAATCCACAATCGTTCCTGTAACAGAGCCGTATTTACTCCTTCTCATGGGTGTTCTTCCACTAAAAAAATCCATTGATTCCTCTCCATTCCCACACACCTCCATCCCGGAGCGTCTGCGCGGGTACTTTACTTTTCCCAATATCATATGTGGCTTCCGATTTATTTGTGCTGTCCTGCGGAAAAAATAGTACCGCCTCCCAGTACATACTCTCCATCATAAAATACTGCCGCCTGTCCCGGTGTTGCCGCCCGCACCGGCTTTTCAAAGGTACACTTTACTCTTCCATCCTCTGTTTTTTCCAGAATACCGTATTCTCCACCGTGATTATAGCGGATTTTTGCCTTAACCCTGACAGGCTCTGCAATATCCTCCACAGCCATAAAATTCACCCTGTCACAATATACCTCATTTGTCATGATATCCTCATTTTTACCGATGACAACCTCATTTGTTTCCGGTCTGATTTCCGTGACAAATACCCGCTCTCCCATGGGAAGCTCCAGCCCTCTTCTCTGACCGATTGTATAATGGGTAATACCCTTATGTCTGCCTAAGATTTTTCCTTCCGCCGTCACAAAACTCCCTTCTCCCGGCACAAGGCTTCCTGCCTCCCTGTCAATAAATCCCGCATAATCATTGTCCGGCACAAAACAGATTTCCTGGCTGTCCGGCTTATGCGCCACGGGAAGCCCCGCCTTTTTTGCAATCTCACGCACCGCGTCCTTTTCATAATCCCCGATTGGCATCAGCGTATGGGCAAGCTGCCTCTGGGTCAGATTGTAAAGGGCGTAGGTCTGGTCCTTTGCCGCAGTAACAGAATTTCGGATGGCATATCTGCCGTTTGGAAGCTTCTCCACTCTGGCATAATGTCCTGTGGCAATATAATCCGCTCCAATCTCCAGACTGCGGTTCAAAAGCGCCTCCCACTTCACATAACGGTTGCAGGCGATGCAGGGATTCGGCGTCCTGCCATGAAGATATTCCTGCACAAAATAATCAATTACCTGACACTGAAATTCCTTTTTAAAATTCATGACATAATAGGGAATCCCGATGGTTTCCGCCACCCGCCTCGCATCATCCACAGCAGACAGCCCGCAGCAGCCTCCGTTCCCCGACTTTACTTCCTCCGCTTCATCCTGCCATATCTGCATGGTCACTCCGATGACATCATATCCCGCTTCCTTTAACAGATAGGCTGCCACGGAGGAATCCACTCCTCCGGACATCCCGACTACGACTTTTTCCTTCATTTATTTCAAACCTTTCCTTCATACAAAATTCTGAACCGTTCAACATTCCTATTCACAGGCTGCCGGATTTGGCAATCATTCCTGCACGGCTGAACTGTTACCGAAATTTACAATAATATAACCCTCTGCCTCCACAACAGAGCCTTCCTCCGGCCAGACCGGGCCTGATTCAAACAGCTTCTGCGCCTCCTCGTAATGACTCTGGTTGCCGTCCTCATAAAGGGTAATACCGTGCATTTTCCAGAACTTTACCAGTTCCCTGTCAAATCCGTAAAATGCCCTTGCTCCCCACTTCACCACAGACAAAAGGGGCGTTTCTGCCGCCGCATACCCTTCCGGCGTACTATATTTTTCCCAGAGTCCGGTATCCACCACAGAAACCAGCTTTTCCATCAGCATATACTTTTTTGACCAGTCCGGACAGTATGCCTCCTCCGCCAGTGCCTCCGGTACCTCATACTCTCCGATAACGCAGACCGGCAGGGTATCATCCAGATTCTGCCGGATATAAAGCGCCACACTGTCCATGGTTCTTTTCGCATCCTCATATTTCATGGCATCCAGATACATCCACCGGTTCATTTCATACCCCTGCCTGTACAGAAGCACAAACAGCAGAAAAATTCCGGCGAAGCGGATAACCCTGCTTTTTACTCCCACTGACAGCCAGAACAGGACAAATACGGCAAATGCCGTTACAAGGGGAACATACTGCGCCGTCCGGTAATAAGTAGCATTTCCCTCCAGCAGGGCAAGCAGCAGGGGCGTTATCACAACAGCCAGAAAGGCTGCGAAAATCCAGCCATCCTTTTTGTAAACTGCCAGACCTGCCCCGGCACAAAACAGAACCATCATTGCCAGCACCAGAATCATCACCGGCACATACACAATGGCATTGAGATAATATTTCACAAAGAAATCCTTTAACAGTAAAACAACACCCTCACCGGAAAACAGGATTTGCAGCATATCTCCCAGTCCTCTTGTTTCCAGCACATGCCGCTGGGGCTCCAGATGAAAAATCACTGTCAGAAGCCTTACAATTCCCTCCCGCAGAAGCATGGAAAGCCCCAGTACACAGACCGTTTTTAAAAACCAGGAAAGGGGCTTTTTCGTATACCGCGTATCCACGGCACGCACAAGGAAAAACAGTAAAAAGACTGCCGCCAGAAAGACAATCATAAAGGACTCATAAAAGCCGATAGCAACCGTCAAGAGAACAATACTACAGGCGCCCTGCTTTATTTCCACGCTTCTTGCCCGACTGTTTCTTTTCTGGCTACTCATTTCCTGATTGTTTCTTTCCTGACTATCTTCTTCCCGACTGCTTTTTTCCTGACCGTTTTTCCCGCTTGTCTTCTCCTCTTCCAGTGCTTTTAACAGACACAAAACAGCCAGCGCCGTCACCCCGTATGCAATGTGTGTTCCATTCTGCAAATACCAGACTTCCAGTTCGCTTAACATGGGGCTGGATATCATCACACAGGCAAATGCCACATATCCGCAAAAGGGAACCCGCTCCCCCATGACCCGGTACAATACCACGCACCACAGAGATACGGAAATGCAAAACAGTCCAATCCCCACCATTTCCACAAAATAGGGATTATATGCCAGCGGGAAAATCTTATTCAGCAGAAAAATACACCATCTTCCAACAGCCGGTGAAACCCCATCCACAAAATAAATTTTAAAGGAGGTGTCGTCTATCCCCACTGTCGGATTTAAAATCTGTGTGGCAAAACTAAGCACCGCAATAAGAAGCAGGCTGTATGCAAATCCTTTTCTTTTCCAGAAAAAGAGAAAATCCTGTTTTAACTGAGCCATCCTAATCCCCGTTTCTGCGCACTTCTTTTCCTCGTAACGCGCCTGTGTCCAGTACGCGCAGACACAGCTTCCGCCTTTGAAAAACCAACTTCAGTTCTCTTTATTATACGTTACCCGTCCCCAAAACACAACCAGCCAAAGCAGAAACAAAAAACTGCCGTCTTCACAGATATAAAATCCGGAAAACGACAGTCTGAAATTCGCTGCGCACTATTCGCATATCGTGGAATTATCATCCTAGTACTGTTCTTCTTCCTCACCCTCGCTGATATCAGACTTGGGCTTCTTCAAGCCTTCAATGGTAATATTATGCTTCTGTGCATAATCCCACAAAGCCGCATGGATAGCTTCCTCTGCCAGAAGGGAGCAGTGTACCTTTACAGGGGGCAGTCCGTCCAGTGCTTCCATAACTGCCTTATTTGTTACCTGCAAAGCCTCCTGAATACTCTTCCCCTTTACCAGTTCTGTTGCCATGGAACTGGTTGCCACAGCCGCGCCGCAGCCGAAGGTTTTGAATTTTACATCCTGAATAATTCCGTTATCGTCAATATCCAGAAACATTCTCATAATATCGCCGCATTTTGCGTTTCCCACAGTTCCAACGCCGCTGGCATTCTCTATTTCACCCACATTTCTCGGATGCTGAAAGTGGTCCATTACCTTTTCACTATACATATCTGTCACACCTTTCCGTTTTTATCTTCACCTGCTTACTTTTCCACAGCCTTTTTCTTCTGCTCCTCTACAAAATCCGCATACAGCGGGGACATATCTCTCAGTCTTGCCACAATCTGCTTCAGGTTATCCACTACAAAATCCATCTGCTCCTTCGTGTTTTCCTCAGAAAGGGTCAGACGTAAGGAGCCATGTGCCTCCTCATGCTTCAGACCAATTGCCAGAAGTACATGGGAAGGGTCCAGAGAGCCTGAGGTGCAGGCAGAACCGCTGGAAGCACAAATCCCCTTCATATCCAGCATGATTAACATGGATTCTCCCTCTATATATAAGAAGGAAAAGTTCACATTACCCGGAAGTCTTTTCGTTCTGTGTCCGTTTACCCAGCAGTAAGGAATCTCCTTTTCCACTCTCTCAATCAGATAATCCCGCAGTTCAATTTCGTGCCTGGTCTTTTCATCCATGATACGCAGGGCGCGCTCTACTGCCTTGCCCAGTCCGACAATACCGGGTACATTTTCCGTACCTGCTCTTCTGCTTCTCTCCTGGGAGCCGCCATGGATAAAGGAGCGCAGCTTCAATCCGGAACGGATATACAAAAAGCCAATTCCCTTAGGACCATTTAACTTATGTCCGCTGGCGCTCAACATATCAATATGCAGCTTGTCCACATCAATGGGCACCTGACCGAAAGCCTGTACCGCATCGGTATGGAATAATACGTTTCTTTCCTTTGCAATGGCACCGATTTCCTCAATGGGTTCAATGGTACCGATTTCGTTGTTGGCAAACATGACACTGATTAAGATGGTATCCGGTCTGATAGCAGCCTTCAGCTCCTCCAAATCAATCAGTCCATCCCTGTCCACGTTCAGATAGGTTATCTCAAACCCTCTCTTTTCCAGATATTCGCAGGTATGCAGAATAGCGTGATGCTCGATTTTCGTGGTAATAATGTGCTTTCCCTTGCTCGCATAAGCCTCTGCCGTTGCCTTCAGCGCCCAGTTATCAGACTCGGAACCGCCTGCTGTAAAATAGATTTCCTCCTGCTTTGCCCCAATCGCATCCGCAATGGTTCTTCTCGCCTCATTGACTGCCTTCTTGCTGGTAGAACCAAGAGAATATATTGTACTCGGATTACCATAATTTTCCGTAAAATACGGCAGCATCGCTTCTACAACCTCCGGTGCCGTTTTGGTCGTTGCCGCATTATCAAGATATATCATAATGTATCCCTCTTTTCCTCTTACTTTTATTTCCTTAATTTATACCAACTTACTAGGAATTACATTGTCACTATATCACCGCCCCCCCTGTTCTGTCAACTGCTTTTACAGAATATAATGAAGAAAAACCCGCCACAGGGGAGACAACAGAGCGAATCATGAATAAAAAACTATCCAGCCACCCCCTTGTCTGGGGCACTCTCCTTTTAACCCTTACAGGACTTATCAGCCGGACCATCGGCTTTTTCTATCGCATTTACCTCTCCCGCTGCTTCGGGGAGGAAGGCATGGGCATCTATCAGCTCCTTGGCCCTGTCCTGTCCCTCTCCTTCGCCCTGACTGCCTCCGGCTACCAGACTGCCATCTCCAAGGTCATCGCTGAAAAAACTGCCGGGGATAAAAAAGCCTCCCCCGCCCCCTTCTGGGCAGGCTTTTTTATCTCCATTCCCCTGTCCTGCCTGTGTGCTGTCCTTGTCTGTCAGGCAGCGGATTTTATCGCCCTGCGCTTCCTGCAGGAGCCAAGAACTGCCGATATGCTGCGCATCCTCTCCTTTTCCATTCCCATGAGCGCCGTACATGCCTGTGTCAACGGCTATTTCTATGGAAGAAAAAAGGCACTGGTGCCTGCTCTTTCCCAGCTTACGGAGCAGTTTACCCGGGTGGGCTGCGTCTGGCTCCTCTGCGCAGGCTGCCTTGCAAAAGGGGAACAGCCGAATATCCGTTTTGCCGCCGTGGGACTTACCATCGGTGAGCTTGCCTCCGTTTTTCTGTCCGCAGGTGCTATTTTTCAGGTTTATAAAAAGGAAGGTATCCCAAAAGCCCCCTCCCGGAAAATGCATTTCAAAAGCCTGCCCTTTTCCGCTATTCTTTCCATGGCGCTTCCCCTTACCGCCAACCGGATTACCCTGAATTTTCTCCAGAGCATAGAAGCCGTTTCCATTCCCGCAAGCCTTCGCCTGTATGGTTATGATTCCACCACTGCCTTAAGTGTATACGGCGTTTTAACCGGAATGGCACTTCCCTTTATTTTCTTTCCAAACGCCTTAACCAGCTCCGTTTCCATTCTGCTTCTGCCCGTTGTTTCGGAAAACCATGCCGCCGGAAATATGAATACTGTAAAGGCTGCCGTTTTCAAAACCCTCCGCTACTGCGGTGCCCTTGGCATCTTCTGTCTTGCTGCCTTCGTCCTTTTCGGGAACTGGATGGGCAGTTTTCTCTTCCACAGCCCCCTTGCGGGCTATTTCATCACAACCTTGGGCTTTATCAGTCCCTTCCTCTATCTGGATACCACCCTTTCTGCCATTCTGCAGGGATTGGGACTGGCAGGCAGACTTTTTCTCATCAATGTCTGCTGCCTCCTCATAAGACTGCTCTTTGTCTTTTATGTGGTTCCCCATTTCGGGATTGCGGGCTATCTCTGGGGACTTTTGGCAAGCCAGCTTGCCCTTGGGCTTCTCTATCTGCTCTGCCTGTACCGGTTTTTAAGGCAGAAAAGCTAAAAGAAAAAAAGAAAGGTTAGTACCAAAAAGCTGTGCTTCAACGCTTCTCCCGTTAAAGCACAGCTTTTATTTTTTCCTATTTTAACATCTTTTTCAGTTCGTCCATAAAGGTATTTACATCCTTAAACTCCCGGTAAACGGAAGCAAACCGGACATAGGCAACCGCATCCAAATCCTTCAGCTTATTCATAAGCAGTTCTCCGATGACCTGACTGGAAATTTCCCTCTCCTCCCGGTTAAAAATATCCGTTTCCACCTCGTCTACCAGCGAGGTAATCTGCTGGGCGCTGACCGGTCTTTTATGGCAGGCACGTAAAACCCCCGCTTCAATCTTGGAACGGTCATAGGTTTCCCGGTTATTATCCTTCTTAATAATAATCAGGGGAATAGTTTCTATTTTTTCATAGGTAGTGAACCGTTTCCCACATTCATCACACACTCTGCGGCGGCGAATGGAATTATTATCCTCCGCCGGTCTGGAATCAATGACTCTGGTATTTTCATGACTGCAAAAAGGACATTTCATAGCGTATCCCTCCCCAAAACTGCTTCCATAAAAAAACACTAGCTATTTTTAATCATCATACAGGAATCAGCAGGGAATGTCAACCAGAATAATATCCGGCCCTATCTGCCGTATATTTTTAAAGGGAATCTCTATCTCCGGCTCGCAGTTTAAGAAACTCAACATCTTATTTCCTCCCGGAACCATAATCTTACAGATACATCCATTACAAGCATCAAATTCCAGGTTGCACACTCTTCCGAGCTTCTTGCAGTCCCTGATGTTAATTACATCCTTGCACTTCAATTCTGAAAAAAGCATTGCACCACTTTTCCCCTTTATTTTTTCCACACTGTCTTTCCACACTATATGAAAAAAAGACCTCTTTCAGAACGAATATTTTCAGGGCAGCCGTAAATACTACAAGTACCACTCTGAACAGACTAAATAATCGCGGGATTTTTACGCGCAGGAAGCGTGCGCAGAAATGAGGTAAGAATGCAGGGAAAAGTAGAAATATGCGGTGTGAATACTGCAAGGCTGCCCCTTTTAAAGGCAGAGGAAAAGAGAATCCTTTTTGAGCAGATTGCTGCCGGGGATAACAAGGCGCGGGAAACCTACATCGAGGGAAATCTCCGGCTTGTTTTAAGCGTTATCAAACGCTTTTCTTCCAGCAACGAAAATGTGGACGATTTGTTTCAGATTGGCTGTATCGGACTTATCAAAGCCATCGATAACTTTGATTCTTCCCTGAACGTAAAGTTTTCCACCTATGCTGTGCCCATGATTGCGGGGGAAATCAGGCGTTTCCTGCGGGACAACAGCTCCCTTCGGGTTTCCCGTTCCCTGAAGGATACTGCCTACAAAGCAATCTACACAAAGGAAGCTCTGACACGGCAAAACCTGAAGGAGCCAACCATCGAAGAAATTGCCACGGAAATCGGCATCCCAAAAGAAGAAATCACCTATGCACTGGATGCCATCCAGAATCCCATGAGCCTTTACGACCCCATCTACACGGATGGCGGTGACACCCTCTATGTCATGGACCAGATTAGTGATAAAAAAAACAAAGAGGAAAACTGGGTGGAACACCTTTCTCTAAGCGAAGCCATGAAACGCCTGAATCCCAGAGAGCACGAAATCATTTCCCTGCGCTTCTTTGAAGGAAAGACCCAGATGGAGGTTGCAGAATCCATCGGCATCTCCCAGGCACAGGTATCCCGGTTAGAGAAAAATGCCCTGCGGACTATGCGCGCTTATCTTTCCGCCTGAAAAGTTTCACGATTCCAAAGCCGATTCCAAACACAAGATACCCCAGAAACATTCCCAGTGTATTTGTCAGAATATCATCTATCTGGAAATATCCTCTTCCAGTGACCAGTTGAAGACTTTCGATACAGATGCTTGTAAATGCCCCCAACGCCACACAATATCCTGCTTTACGCATTTTGGGAAAGGTAAGACTTCCCAGAATGCCGTAAGGGAAAAACAGCAGTACATTTTCCACCACATATGCATTATTTCTGGCATTAATTCCCCAGGTGGAAAACAGCTCCAAATCAATTTTTCCGCTTCTGCTGCCGCTTTCTCTGGACAGAAATGTAATCATAATCAGAGCTGCAAAATAAATAAAAAACAACAAAACACAGATATCTGTTCCCATTCTCCGCCCTGTTTTCTTTCTTCCAATTCCTCCGAAGAGCACCCCTGCCGGGATTCCCACCAGCAGACTGAAGGGCAGATATCTGGCAACAGACATCATATCCTTTATGATATACTCTATCATTCTTTTCCCCATTTCTGCACATGTTCCCTGTGCATGACGAGTTTGTGTCTTTTACTGTTATCGGGTAACATCCCACCGGCTGGCAGAATTGTCCCATTTGTCCTTCTCCAGAAATAGCCTGTCATTCATCCAGGCAACCGCATCCACAACCCCGTCCTCATCAAAGGAAAACTCCTCCGACTCCTTTTCCTCCTGGGGCGTGGAAAAGAAATTATAAGGCTCCGGCCATACTGTCACTTTCAGGCGCTTTGTGTCATCACTTCCCTTAATCCCCTCCAGCCGGTAGCGCATCCCCTGATGGCAGCCTGTAAATTCTGTTTTCTTCAAATATTCCATAGACAAGATATCATCCCGTCGAATCATCTGTCTGTTCCTCATTTTCTTTCACAATTTCCCGGGTATAAGCTCACAGGAACATTATATCTGATTTTCGGACAGAATGCAAAGCAAACTCCCCTAAATATGACTGCTCATTTCCTTTTTCAGCTGACGCATAATCTTCTTTTCCAGCCGGGAAATATAAGACTGGGAAATTCCAAGGAAAGCCGCCACCTCCTTCTGGGTCATTTCCTGACCGTCCTTATTTTCCAGTCCGAACCTGAGATTGATAATCGTCCTCTCCCGCTCCGACAGTTTACTGATTGCCCCTAAAAGCAGCTTCTTTTCCACTTCATTTTCCAAATCCCGGTAAATAACATCCTCGTCCGTCCCCAGAATATCCGACAGTAATAATTCATTTCCGTCCCAATCCACATTTAAGGGTTCGTCAATGGATACCTCCAGTCTGGTCTTGTTGTTCCTGCGCAGATACATTAAAATCTCATTTTCAATACAGCGGGAGGCATAGGTTGCCAGCTTGATATTTTTATTCGGGTTAAAGGTATTGATGGACTTTATCAGTCCGATGGTTCCAATGGAAATCAAATCCTCCACCCCTACCCCCGTATTGTCAAATTTCTTGGCTATGTATACCACAAGCCTGAGGTTATGCTCAATCAGAATAGCCTTTGCCTGCGCATCCTCCTCTGTGCCCAGGTCCTGAATCACGCTGCTCTCCTTTTCTACCTCAAGAGGCGGAGGCAGAACCTCCGTCCCTCCGATATAGTGAATTTCTCCCCTTCTCCTTAACAGTGCATTCTCCCGCCGCATCATCTTAAACTGCATTTTCCCCGGTATTGCTATTTTCAGAATCATATACCCTCACATTCTGCCGTTTTTTCGGCTTTTCCCTGCTGTTTTCTGAAAGCAGCAGGGGATTCACAATCATTTTGATGGATGAGTCGCCTGTCCCCTGAGAGGGATGCAATGCCTCTCTGCTGACAGCAATATAAACATCCTTTAACTCCTTGCGGACACCGTTCATTTCCAAAGACAGTCCCGGAAGCAGATACCCCTCTAAAATCCCATGATTCTGCCCCACGCTGTGAAAGGGTATCGCCCGAAATCCCTTCATGCTCTTTCCCCACAGTCCCCGTACAATTTTCTCTTCCACAACGCAGACCGGCTTCCCGCTGATAGGCTCTGTCAGGCTGTTGCCGGAATCCACCAGCGCCGTAACCGTGATTGCCGATTTTTCCCGGTGAAGGGTGGCACGGCAAAGCTGATTCTGGATTGCTCCCTGAAACATTCCCCTGCGCAGGCATACAAAGCAGATTCCCCCTACCGCCAAAATTCCCCAGACCTTCGTCAGGAAAACTCTGCCCCAGGGAAATACCCGAAGCAGCGCCAGCATAGCCCCACCCATACAAAAGGAATAGAAAACCAGCCGTTCCAGAAGCTTCAGAAACATCCTGAAATGCTTCACAGGAAATGCTATCAGAATCATTCCCACCGTTCCCAGAATCCCCCCTGCCAGTATACGCAAAAACAGGGGAAGCCCTCCCAAAAACAAAATGAAATAACACAGGCTCCCGTACCCCGCCCCCAGAAGCAGCCTCCAGCCCCCTGAAATCCTCATGGTACTGTAATTCACCAGAAAAAGCAGGTACAGATTCATTCCAAAGTTCATCAGAAACAGACTGTCCGCATAAAGTTCATAGCGCATTTGCATCATCCTCTTCCTCATTATTATAAGAAGTCTTAAGGATGGAATTTGTCAAAACCACAGGGGATTTCCTCTGTTTCTTTCGACAAAAATAACAGCAAAAAGAAAACAGAGGCACTCCTCAGCGGGAATTGCCTCTGTCATAATGTACTTTTCCTATTTTTCCGAAACTAACATTTCTTACGGACTGTATCCGGTTTTACTTTCTCTGCAAAAAGTCCGGAATCTTTAAAGTCTTTTCCTGCACATTGCTTCTGATGTCTACCGGCTTCTGAATACCGGGTGCAGGACGGAATCCGGGCTGAGCCGGCTCCTGCGGATTTGTGCCTGTTCCTGGCTGTGCAGTTGCTCCCTTAAAATTAGCAGGCGGAATATGGGAAATCGGTGTTCTGTACGCAGCGCCTGCACCTGCCCTGTTCTGTACAGGTGCTCCCGCAGAAACATCCTCCAGACCTGTCGCAATAACAGTAATGGTACAGGAATCAGACTTTGTCGCATCATACATGGCACCGAAAATGATATTTACATCCTCGCCTGCCAGATTCTGTACATATCCGGCTGCATCGCTGGCATCTGACAGTGTAATATCGCCGGAAACATTGATAATCACATGGCTTGCGCCGGAAACGGTTGTTTCCAGAAGAGGACTTTCCACTGCCATCTTGACAGCCTCCAGAGCCTTGTCATCACCCTTTCCTTCACCGATACCGATATGCGCAATACCCTTATCCTTCATAACCGTCTGTACATCCGCAAAGTCCAGATTGATAACAGAAGGTACATTAATCAAATCCGTAATTCCCTGTACTGCCTGCTGAAGTACTTCATCCGCCTTCTTAAGTGCCTCAGGCATTGTTGTACGTCTGTCTACGATTTCCAGCAGCTTGTCGTTTGGAATGACAATCAATGTATCTACATTTTCCTTAATTCGTTCAATACCGTTTAAAGCATTTACCATACGTGCCTTTGCTTCAAAACGAAAGGGCTTTGTTACAACACCCACCGTAAGGATTCCCATTTCCTTTGCCAGCTTTGCCACAATGGGAGCTGCTCCGGTACCGGTACCGCCGCCCATGCCGCAGGTAACAAATACCATATCTGCGCCCTTTAAAGCGGTGGAGATTTCCTCCGCACTTTCCTCTGCTGCCTTTTCTCCTACCTCAGGCTTTGCTCCTGCACCAAGTCCCTTTGTCAGCTTTTCTCCAATCTGAAGAAGCTTCGGTGCCTTACAGAGCTGCAGTGCCTGCTTGTCCGTATTTACTCCAATAAATTCCACACCATCTATCTGTTCATCTATCATTCTATTTACAGCATTATTACCTGCACCGCCAACACCCACTACAATAATCTTGGCTGCAGATTCAGCATCATTCGGCTTAATCTCAAGCAAGGGTACATCCTCCTTTTTGTTTTTGCGCAATAAAATTCCATATAACCTATCATATAATTATTTCTTTATTTTAGCAACACTTTTTTTTAAAACTTCCTTCCCAAACTTCCCTGTCATTCCTCCGGCTTGAAGATGTATCTTCCCCCCTCGTCATAAGACTGCATCTGAAGGGTTCCCGACTTTCCCTCCAGGCCGGATAACAGGTTCGGCAGAAGCATCAGCTTGTCCTCCAGAGCTCCGCTGTTGCTCCCAAGCGCCACCTTTATCTCCCCAAAGTAGACCGTGATTTCATTTGCCTTGTTGAAGAAAATTTTATCTGCAGACAGCTCGTACTTCTGCAAAAGCTTTGTGATGTCCAGAATACTTTCAAAGACCTGGGGATTGTCTACCGGAAGCGCCTCTCCCAGCACCACATAGGAAAAATCAAGTCCTGTAATCTGGGGCACCCCCGCCGTTTTCACGCTGGAACTTTCCACCACATAGCCATCCTTGTCAAAATACATATAGGTTCCCATGTACTTGACATATCCAATCAGTACCTTCTCATAAACCGTAATCCTGATGGTATCCGGCGCAAGCACCGTCACATCCATCACATCCACAAAGGGAACCCCTTCAATTCCCCTGTTCCGGTACTTTAAGGAAAGATACAGGGAATTATCCCCCAGCGGCCCCTTCATGACAATTTCCCGGATTTCCTCCTCGGAATAATGTACATTCCCTTCCACATATACATTCTGTACCGTATAGTTGCTTTTCACATAATACCCGACGCCAAGGACTGCTGCCGCGAGGACAGCAGTCACTGTCAGGACAAGCACCAGTTTCTTTCCCTTAGACACCTGTCACTCTCGCTCCTAACTCTCTGAAATCTCTGCATATATTTGCATAACCGCGCTCAATATAGGCACAGCCTTTTACCACCGTTTCGCCCTCTGCCATCAGTCCTGCCACCACCAGCGCAGCACCGCCTCTAAGTTCTCTGGCTTCCACCTCCGCGCCCCGAAGCCTCTCCACCGGATGCACCAGCACACTGTCTGTTCCTGTCATCTCCACAAAAGCCCCCATCTTTTGAAGCTCTTCCCGGATGCGGAACCGGTTTTCAAAAATCTTTTCCTCAATGCGGACTTCCCCTTCTGCCACCAGCGACACCGCCAGAAAAACAGACTGTAAATCCGTGGGAAATCCCGGATAGGGCGCTGTGGAAAGCAGCTTTACTCCCGCAGGTCTTTCCGGCGCCTGCACAAAAATTCCCTCCGGACAGGTACAGATTCTGCCGCCCATCTCTTCTGCCATCCGGATAACCTCCCCCAGTTCCCCGGCAGGAGCTTCCTCCAGAAACAGGCTGCCCCCGATTCCGATACCTCCCAGCAGATACGTTCCTGCCACAATTCTGTCTGCCGGAATCCGGTAATGGGTTCCGTAAAGGGTTCTGCCGCCGTAAATCTCCAGACAGTCCTCCCCCTTCCTGATATCCGCACCGCACTGACAAAGGAACCTACAGAGCGCATCAATCTCCGGCTCCTTTGCACCGCCGTATAAAACGGTTTTTCCCTCCGCCATCACCGCCGCCAGAAGCACATTCTCCGTAGCTCCCACACTCGGCTTTTCCAGCGTAATTTCCGCTCCATGCAGGGCAGGTGCCTTTGCCCGCATAATGCCCTCTTCCTCTCCAAATTCCACGCCCATTTCTTCCAGTGCCCTGATATGCAGATCAATGGGGCGCTTTCCGATAACACAGCCCCCGGGATAACGCATGGCAGCTTCCCCGCACCTGCCCGTCAGTGCTCCCAGAAGACAGAGGGAGGAACGCATCCCCGATACCGCATCCGACTTCATTTCCGTATACCGGATATTCTTCGTATCTATCAGGACACCATCTCCCCGCCAGGATACCTGACAGCCAAGTCCCCTTAACAGTCCCAGCATAGCATATACATCTGCAATTCTTGGACAGTTTTCCAAAAAAGAGCTTTCTCCGGTCAGTAAGGTCGCCGCCAGAATCGGCAGCGCCGCATTTTTAGAACCTTGTATCCGAACCTTTCCCTGCAGCGGCATGCCGCCCTGAATATGAATAGAATCCATCGCCCACCATCCGGTATCATTTTAAAGACCTATTCTATCCTATGCAGAGAACTGCCCTTTGGTACCTTGTACCCCCTCCAAAACCGCTTTCCCTTAAAGCTCCTTCAACTGGATTCTCTTTGCCACGCTTAAAACCAGACCTATTTCAATTAAAAGGAACATGACCGAGGAACCGCCGTAGCTGATAAAGGGAAGGGAGATTCCGGTATTGGGAATCGTTCCCGTGACAACCGCGATATTCAAAATCGCCTGAATCGCAATATGTCCCATAACTCCCACCACCAGCATGGCTCCGAACAAATCCGTTGCATTGTTCGCAATAATCATCATCCGCCACAAAAGCATGATAAACATGAGAATAATGGCTATTGCACCGAAAAGTCCCAGTTCTTCGCAGATAATGGAAAAAATCATGTCGTTCTGCGCCTCCGGCAGGAAGCTTAATTTCTGCATGCTCTGCCCAAGTCCCTTTCCCCAGATGCCGCCGCTGCCGATGGCATACAACGCCTGCAGGGTCTGGAAGCCCTTTCCCTGCGCCTGGCTTTCCGGGTCCAGCCATGCCACAATACGGGCGCTTCTGAAGCCTCCCTCTCCGCCGGAGGAAATAATGACAAACAGCAGAACCCCCACAGCCGTTACCCCTGCCAGTCCCATAATAATAAACTTCTTATAGTCCGGACTTGCCACAAACACCATCAGAACGGAAATTCCCAGAATGATAACCGCAGAACTCAAGTTCTTCGTTATCAGGTATACCTCCAGCACCACAGGCATCGGAAGCAGTACCATCAGAATAAAGCCCTTCATGGTACGCACGCTCTTCCCCATCTTGCACACCATTGTCGCCAGAAACAGAATCATACACAGCTTTGCCACCTCTGCGGGCTGCAGATTCATAGGCACACCGGGAATTCTAATCCACCGCCTTGCGCCGTGGGATTCCACCCCCAGAGGGGTCAAAACCAGCGGAACCAGCGCCATGGAAACCACATATCCCAGAAAGGCAAACCGCTCCCATAGATGGTACGGGATATTCGCCACAATTGTCATAAAAACCAGCCCGATGATAACCGCAATCAGCTGCTTTTTCAGATAATAGGCTTCATCCCCGTATTCCGTCACCGCCTGATAGGAGCTTGCAGAATAAATCATTACCAGTCCAAAGCCCAGAAGAAACAGTACGATAAACAAAAGACTGTAGTCGAAGAAATATTCTGATTGTTCCTTTTTCCTTCGTTTCACTGTACCGCGAGCTGCCATAAAATCTTCTTATCCTTCCAATTCATTTACATATTCCTTAAACTGTTGTCCCCGGACTTCATAATTCGGGAACATTCCCCAGCTTGCACAGGCGGGAGAAAGCAGCACCGCATCCCCTTCCACGGCAAGCTCCGTACAGAGCTTCAGGCACTCCTCAAAGCTGTCTGCAAAACGGATTTTATCAAATCCATGCTTTCTGGCACAGTCCGCAATCTTTTCCCTTGTCTGCCCAATCAGCACAAGCCACTTTACCTTGCCGTCAAAGCTTTCAATCCATTCATCATATTCACTCTGCTTGTCATAACCACCGCCAATCAGAATCGTGGGTCTGCTCATCGCCTTAATACCCTGGATTGCCGCATCCGGGTTGGTTCCCTTGGAATCATTATAGTAGACAACGCCCTTTTTCTCCGCCACATACTCAATTCTGTGTTCTACGGCATGGAACTGTCCAATCACTCTTTTTATGGTTTCAAAATCCACACCCATACCCTCGGCGATGGCGATTGCCGCCATGACATTTTCCACATTACAGATTCCCACCAGATTCATATCCCGACGGATATCCAGAAGCTCCTCCTCTTTCCCCGCTTCCGCCCGGACAATCTTATCCCCTTTCAGGAAATAGCCATTCTCCAGAGGACGGGCAGAGGAAAAGTAAACTACCCTCGCCGGACATCTTCCGCCGAAATCTCTGGTATATTCGTTCTCGTAATTTAAAACACAGATATCCTGCCCGGTCTGATTTAACGTGATATTTTCCTTTGCCGCCACATAGGCTTCCATGGTATGATGCCTGTTTAAATGGTCCGGCGTAATATTCAGTATGGCAGACACCGCAGGATGAAAATCCCGGATGGTTTCCAGCTGGAAGGAGCTGATTTCCCCTACCGTCACCGTATCCAGCGTTGTCTTTAAACATTCCGAGGTATAGGGATTCCCGATATTTCCCACCACAAATACTCTGTCTTCCCCCAGATGTGCCTTCATAATCTCGCCCACCAGCGTTGTGGTGGTTGTCTTTCCGTTGGTTCCGGTAATGGCTGCCACTCTGCCCTTTTCCATCTGATAGCCCAGCTCGATTTCCCCCATAATTACCGCGCCGTCCGCCTTTAATTTCTCTACTAAAGGGGCATCCACAGGCACACCGGGACTTAAGACAACCCTCTGGATTTCCTTTTCCACTTCCTCCGGCAGCTCTCCTGTAATACAGCGGGCTTTGCTCCCCTCGGGAAGCTTTTCCCTGATTTCCTCTGCCGTCAGTTTTTCGTTACTGTCATATAATACTACCTCCGCACCCATTTTCTCTAAAAGAGAAGTGGAACCGATACCGCTGATACCGGAACCGATAACGAGGCATTTTTCTCCTTTTTCCATAACAATCTCCATTCCCGCATGTTTTTTATTTCTCTGCGTATTCCCATTTTCTGCTTTTTTGTTTTTTCTATTTTTCCTGTGGCAGTTTTTCTATGGCAGCCCCAGAAGCGCCAGCAGGCACATCAGCGCCGTCACAACGGTAAAAACTGCCGTAATCCGGGTTTCCGACCAGCCGCAAAGTTCAAAATGATGATGCAGCGGTGCCATTTTAAACAGCCTTTTTCCCCCGCTCAGCTTAAAGTAGGCTACCTGTAATATGACAGAGAGCACCTCTGCCAGATAAACTATCCCCACAATGACAATATAGAGAGGCATCTGGAGCATATAGGCGCTGCCCGCCACAAAGCCTCCCAGAGCGAGAGAACCGGTATCTCCCATAAAGACCGCCGCCGGATGTACATTAAACAGCAAAAAGCCCAGAAGCGCTCCGCATACCGCACTTGTCACCGGTTCGATTCCGCTCCTTGTTCCCGCTGCCGCCACCGTAAAAAAGACCGCCACCATGACGGTCACACTCCCTGCCAGTCCGTCCAGCCCGTCTGTAAAATTCACTCCGTTTGCCGTCCCCAGAACCACCAGAAACAGAAAAGGCAGATTCCAAATACCCAAATCCAGATAGTTTTCCGTCCAGGGAATCCGCATGGCAAGACTGACATCCGTAAACCTCATCAGATACCAGGCAAAAACCCCTGTTACCAAAAGCTGTCCTGTAAACTTCTGCCCGGGGGCAAGCCCCATGGAACGGTGCAGAACAACCTTTATGTAATCATCCAAAAGCCCAATCAGCCCGAACCCGGTGGTTAAAAGCAGCACCGGAATCATACCGGGACAGGATTTCCAGAAACCCGCAGTGGTAAAAAGAACACTGCATAAAATCAACATCCCGCCCATGGTTGGCGTTCCCGTTTTCTTTAAATGTTCTCTGGGCCCCTCCTCCCGGACTGTCTGCCCGACCCTGAGCCTCCTTAGAAGAGGAATCAGAACCGGTCCCACAAAAATACTGATTGCAAAGGAAAGCATAACACAAAATACAGTTGCTTTACTCATTCTTTAATTATACTCCATTATTCCCAAGTACGGCAAGATATTTTCAAAAAGCTGACGGATTACAGGCGCCGCTACCTGCCCGCCATAATAAACTCCCTGGGGATTGTGAATCACCGCCAGCGCAATTACCTGCGGGTCATCCGCCGGGGCAAAGCCCACAAAGGAGGCTATATACTTTCCGCTTCCTCTTGGCAGGGTCTGACTGGTGGCTGTCTTGCCCCCTATCCGGTACCCTTCCACTGCCCCGTTTCTGCCGGAGCCCTCCGCCACCACTGCCTCCAGAATTGACCGCATTTTCGCGCTGGTTTCCTCCGATACAATATGTTCCTGCACCGGATAGGAAAATATTTCCTCCCCTTCTTCTCCTGCTGCCTTTACACCGAAATGGGGCGTCACACGGTTTCCGCCGTTTATAATAGAAGCCGCCGTAGTTATTAGCTGCAGGGGCGTTATCTGGAAGGACTGCCCGAAGGCAACCGTTGCCAGTTCCACATTTCCCATATTTTCCTTCTGGTGCATAATAGTTCCCGCTTCCCCCGGCAAATCAATCCCGGTCTTTTTCTTCAGCCCGAACTGTTCAAAATAATGGTAATAGGTATCCACCCCCAGTCTTAAGCCTACGGTAATCAGCGCCGGGTTACAGGAATTCATCATACACTGGGTAAAGGTCTGTGAGCCGTGCCCGGTGGTCTTATGGCAGCGGATTCTCCTGTCATCCACCACAATAAAGCCGGGACAGCTGAAACCGCTCTCCGGTGTGACTACCCCTGCCTCCAGTCCCGCCGCAGCGGTTACAATCTTAAAGGTGGAACCCGGTTCATAGGTATCGTTAATACAACCGTTTCTCCACATCCGGTTCAGGGCATCCTGCTTTTCCTCCGCTGTCATTTTCTCCTCTTCCTCCACCCTCAGGACATAGGGCTCGTTCAGAGAAAACTCCGGTACATTCACGCAGGCATACAGCTCCCCGTTCTTCGGATTCATCACCAGAATCAGGACGCTCTCCGCTTCCTTTGTGGCACATGCCTGAATGGCAAGCTGGGTGGCATAGGACTGAATATTGTAATCCAGGCTGGTCCATAAATCCTCGCCCGGCACCGGCTCAATCCGCCGCTCCCCCGCTGCCTCCACTTCAATTCCCCTGGCATCTGTCACCGTCAGAATCCTTCCCGGGCTTCCCTGTAAATGCTCTTCATACTTTACTTCCAGTCCAATGATTCCCTGATTATCCCCTCCTGTAAATCCCAGTACCTTGCTGGCAAGGGTATCGTAGGGGTAATATCTCTTGTAATCCTCATCCACCTTTACTCCTGCCATATCATACTCTCTGATTCTGTCGCCAATGCTCTTATCCACATTGCTTTTAATCCGTTCCATGGAGGAATATTTCTCCACCCGCTTCTTTACATATTCTTCCGTCAGCCCCAGCTCTTCACATAGCATTTTCGTTACCGCTTCTGCGTCCTCAATCTGATTATGTATGACCGATACCGTACAGACCGTCTTATTATCCGCCAGAACCACACCGTTTCTGTCCAGAATCTTTCCTCTCGCAGCCTTGATGCTCCTCTCCCTCTCATGAAGTTCCGTTGCCTTCCGGGCATAATAATCCGCCTTAAAGCCGCATAAATACACAAGCCGCCCAAAAAGTCCCACAAAAACAAGAGTGCAGCCGAAAAATACTGTCAGGATTTTCTTTCTGTGAAAAAGTTTGTTTTTATCCGTCTGCATAAAAAACCTCATAAAAAGGGTTTACTATACTGTATTCCCGTTTTTATGAGGTTATGCTTATCCTTTTTTCTTCTGTCTGTATGCCCAGTATTTATTTATCAGGAAATTCATGGGTACTGTAATAAGAAGATTGATGAATGCCGCCAGCAGATTTCCCAGAAACTGCTCATCCAGCGACTCATAGCCATGGCTTAAAAACCATTCCGCAAAGGGTCTTGTCCAGACACCGATGCGTACAATTTCAATCCATAAAACAAGCAGGGCTGCATTTACCAGATACCCCCAGAAATACGCCACGTAGGTCTTTAACAGCACCTTCCACCAGACCCTTTTTTCTTCCTCCGGGTTTTCGGTAAATACATATTTGTTGCTCCAGTAATAGGCATTGAGCACGCTTAACATAAATCCGATAAAGCTTGCCGGAAGATAATGCATCCTGAAAAATACCAGTATGGCATAAACAATCTCACTGATAAGGGTGTTGGATACTCCCACCAGCGCAAACTTGATAAACTGCCAGAAGCCCTTTTTTGTCCCCTCTTTTCTGTTACCGGAAATAAAATCTGACATAACGTCCATCCTCCACTCTCGTATAACCAAAGTCATTTTCTATATACTGCATAATCCAGTTGTCTGCAGGCTCCATCAACTGCCCGTACCAGCAGTCCACCACAATGACATCCGGCACCTTCTCCGGATACAGCTCCCAGTAGGTAAGCAGTCTTTCATCATAGCTTGTAGGGTCCACAATAGAGAAATGGCTGATGGAAAGATTTCTGAACAGATAGGGGGAAGTCCCACCTGTCCCCACCATGTTTGTCACAATCAGGCAGCTGCTGCCCTCCTCCACATATGCGGAAAAATCCTCGTAATCGCAGTTATTGACATATGCCTGCATATAATTTGTCAGGATTCCCGCAGCCGGTCCCTCCTTCATAATGCCGCCAATTCCCAGAACCGTGTTTGTTTCCGTCTTTCCCGCCCGAAGGACAAAACCTTTTCCGAAAACAGATACCACGCACAGACTTCCCAGCAGGAAAAGTATCACCCTCCGCCCATTGTTCCTGCCCAAATCATTCTGCAAAACCGCTATCAGTAAAAGCAGGGCGCTGAAGATTCCTGCAATTCCATGGGGAATTGCATAAAACAGGCTTAAATCACTCATATAAAGCACGGAAAGGAATACCAGAAAACCCGCAGCCATTCCCACGTAATACTTTCTTTTTCCCTCTCCTGTTTCCCGGATAAAAAGCAGCGCGCACGCCCAGACAACCAGCCAGTGAATCTGAGGGTCCTCATACCCTTTTTGTAAAATCACCCAGTAGAAAAGCTGAATCCCTTCTGCAATCAGAACTGCCGTTACCGTAAAGACAGCCACAAAGGACTTTCCGCTTTTCTTAGAGGCAATTAAGCCCGCCAGTCCCGCCACAGCACAGGAAATTCCCGCAAAAATCAGTTCCCGCAGGGCATCCGCCCCGATTGCCGCCAGCTTATCACCGGAAACCGCTGTAACATCATGGGTCAAATCAAACTGTAAAATATAGGGAATATTCCGGAAAAACTCCTCCGGCGCCACCTGTAAAAAAACTGCTCCCAGCCAGAGGATACCGCAGAGGACGCAGGCACCTCCAAATATTAGAGGTTTCAGTAATCGTCCGTCTGTCTGTCTGCATGTCAGTCCAATCACCACCAGAAAGAAGGGGAACAGAATCACATCGGAGGGGTACGCCAGCACCTCCACCGCCATGCCAAGTCCTGCCGCCGCCAGCCATGATAACTTCCTCTGATTTCTCCTCCAATACCCAAGAGAAAGCAAAACCGCAGTCAATCCCCAAAGCTGTAAATTACTGAACTCCGGTATCTCAATCAGCTTCGGAACCACATTAAAATAACAGCAGGCAAGGAGAAAAGCATATTCCTTCTCCGTTTCCTGCCGTAAGAACCGATACATCCAGACAGCAAAAAGAAGCTGGATTCCCGTAGTTATACCACGCAGAAAAAGGACAACTCCCGTAGTTGTCCCTGTGATTGCCGTATATAGACGCAGCAGAACTGCACAGACAAAGGCAGAGGTCTGATGGGGCTCCCACATGGTGCCAAACAGAGTATCTCCCTGCAGATTTCTGTATGCCATGACAATCTGGTATTCTTCGTCCATGGTATAATCCACAAAAATAAGCTTAATTGCTGCCAGTATGCTTCCCAGAATCAATAGATTGCGAAGCAGTCTGTATCCTTTTTGTCTACTCACGCTTCCTCTTTCTCCTGCTTTTCGGGTGCCTGATGTTCATCAATAATAAAGGGCGGTCTGGTTCTTGAAGCGTCCAGAGTACGCCACAGATATTCTCCCAGAACTCCCAGCATGGATAAAATCAGACCGGAAGAAAGCAAAATCACACACATCAGCGAGGACCAGCCGGTAATCGGTACCCCACTGCTGAAAAATTCCGCCAGAACACTAATAAAAAGAATCAGGGCAAAAATATCAAATAATACTCCGATATAGGTCATGAACCGAATCGGCACATAGGAAAAGCTCATCATGGAATCCATTACCAGCTTGAACTTCTTGGCAAAGGTCCAGCGGGACTTTCCCTTTTCCCTGTCCCTCCTGTCGAAATAAACCATATCTGTCTGAAAGCCTGCCCACAATACCTGCAGGGTAAGGCTGGAATTTTTCTCATCCAGTCTTTCCAGAACCTCAATTACCTTCCTGTCAATCAGATAACAGTCGCAGCCGCCCACCGGCATATTCTTGTTGACAAATTTCCGAATCATGAAATAATACATGTTTGCAAAAAAGACCTTTAACCGGTTTTCATCCCTGGAACGGCGCACTGCGAGGACAACCTTGTTGCCCTTTTTCCAGCTGTCATACATTTCCAGAATCAGGGTGGAATCCTCCTGTAAATCCGCCTGCTTTGTCACCGCACAATCCCCGATGCAGACGCTTAAGCCTGCCAGAAGCGCAGCATGCTCCCCGAAATTTCTGGACAGCTTGACCAGCCGTACATTTTCCGGATCCATATCCTTTATCTGATTCATAATTTTCCAGGAATCATCCCCGGAACCGTCATCCACAAAAACCAGCTCGTAATCCCCGATTTTACCCAGTATCTTCGCCTGCATGTCCTGATACAAATCCATCAGGGTATCTTCATTATAATAGACAGGCACTACAATTGATAATTTACTCATATCTTCATTTCCTTTAAGTATTCCTGATAATCACGAATATATTCTTTTCCGTCATAATGTCTGCTTGCCAGTACCAGCAGAATGGAATCCGGAGAAAAGTCATACATATCCTTCCAGAGCATAGGCGGCAGATAAAGCCCCATTCCCGGCTTGTCCAGTACAATCACTTCAGATTCCCTGCCGTTATCCACACGCACCTTGCTGCTTCCGCCTACATTTACCAGCAGGAACTCCGTTTCCCGGTTGGCATGCTGTCCTCTTACCACTGTGGAGTCCGACCCATACATATAGAAAACCCGCTTGATATCAAAGGGAATATCCATGCCTTCCCCTTCAATTACCACCAAATCTCCTCTTTCGTCACCTAAATCCTTAAAATATATCAGTTTATACTGTTTTGACAGTTTCCTGCTATCCATTCTTCCACCTCTAAAACCCATTCAGGCTGTCCATGACTTCCTGCTGCTCTTCCTCTGTCATTCCGTTGTACATGGGAATGGACAGAACTGTATCCGCATCATGCTCCGTAATCGGAAAGCTTCCCTTATGATATCCGAGATATGCATACGCCTCGGATAAATGAGGAGGAATGGGATAATGGATAATCGTTCCGATTTCCCTTTGATTCAGATAATCTATCAGCTCCTGCCTGTCCTCACACTGAATCACATACTGATGCCATACGCTGTCTGCCCCCGGACGCACCTTCGGCAGCTTTATCCGGGAATTGTGGATTCCCTTTGTATAATTTTCCGCAAGCCGAAGCCTCTCCTCTGTCAGCTCCTGTATATGGGAAAGTCTTACCCGCAGAAGCCCCGCCTGGATTTCATCCAGTCTGGAATTTGCTCCCACTACCTTATTATAATAGCGCTTCTCACTTCCGTAATTGCGGTACATTTTCATATCCGCCGCAATCTTTGCATCATCCGTCACAATGGCGCCGCCATCCCCGAAGCCTCCCAGATTCTTGGAGGGATAAAAGGAAAAGCAGCCGATATCTCCGAAGGTTCCCGTCATTTTTCCGTTAAAGCAGGCGCCGTGGGACTGGGCACAGTCCTCCACCAGCTTCAGATTATGCTTTTTACAGATTCGCACAACCTCATCCATTCCGCTTGCCTGTCCGTAAAGATGTACCACAAGAATTGCCTTCGTCTTTTCCGTAATCTTTTCTTCCAGCTTTGTCACATCAATGTTGTAATATTCATCCGGTTCAACAAATATAGGTGTTGCGCCGTTAATGGTAATTCCCATAACACTTGCAATATAGGTGTTTCCCTGTACCAGCACCTCATCCCCGGCGCCGATTCCCAGCACCCGGAACGCAAGCCATAAGGCATCCAGCCCACTGGCAAGCCCCACACAGTATTTTGACCCCGTATAGGCGGCAAACTCCTGCTCAAAGCTCTCTACTTCTTTCCCCAGAACATACCAGCCGGAGCGCAATACTTCAATTGCCTTCTGCTCAAACTCATCCTGATATTTCAAAAAACCTCTGTCCAGCCGATTCGGCATGATTTTCATACTTTTTTCTTCCTTTGCTTCTATCCTGACCTCTGATAAAGGTCTCAAATATCAGTATACAGGATTTTCCACATATTTGCAATGGGGAAAGCAATCTAGTTCAGCCCGCGCCATTCGCAAAGCCGCGTTTTCACGCTCTTCGTCACTTCGTGACTCCCTTTGCTCATCTTCTGGCGCTCTTCTCATGAACATATTTCTTCGCAAAATCATGCAAGCATGATTTCTGCTCGCAATACATTTACTGCTCCCTCCTAACAGTTCAGCCCGCGCCATTCGCAAAGCCGCGTTTTCACGCTCTTCGTCACTTCGTGACTCCCTTTGCTCATCTTCCGGCGCTCTTCTCATGAACATATTTCTTCGCAAAATCATGCAAGCATGATTTCTGCTCGCAAATATGTTCATGGCTGAACTGTTACTCGATATTCGGGTTGATGGGGACATCGTTTCCAAGGTTGGTTTCGCCGCTTCCGATTAAAACGCCTGTCTGGGCATCATATTCATCCCCGGTTTCCGGGTCAACCCGATAACCGGATGCCGGGTCAACAGGGAAGCTCATCCACTTCGGAACATCCCCTTCTGCATTGTTCCCGTTTCCATCCTCCGTATCTAAGCCATCCTTTTCCGGCTTCTGTGTATACTGGGTGGTAATTTCAAGCTGCAGTGCTTCCAGCTCTGCCTTCTCTGTATCGCTTAATTCCTCTGTCATAAAAATATTCAGATAGGGCAGGGTTTCCGTTAAAATACTTCTGACAATACGGGTTGCATACTTTGCATCGCCCTGATGGCTTACGTTCGGTCTGTCCACCACCACATAAATTGCAATCTGCGGGTCATCCGCAGGAGCGAATCCGATAAAGGATACTACATGGTCGGTATCGGAACGCTGATGGGTATTCTGGTCAATGGTTTCCGCGGTTCCCGTCTTACCGCCTATCATATATCCCGCCGGTCTTGCCGTTTTACCGGTTCCCTCTGTTACAACCGCCGTACAGTACTGTCTGATGTATTCCGAAGTGGTTTCGGAAATCGTCTGCTTTAAGATACGGGGTTCAATGTTCTGCACCGTTGCACCGCCGGCATTGGTAATCTTACTTACCATATGGGGCTCATACAGATAGCCGCCGTTAATCAATGAACAGAAGCTGGTAATCATCTGTATCATAGTGACATTAAAGTTCTGCCCGAAGGTATTTGTGGCAAGGTCAGTCGGTCCCATATCCTCTGCCTGATAAATCAGGCTTGCCGTTCTCGCTTCTCCCGCCAAATCCACATTGGAGCGCAGACCAAAATTGAATATCTGCTGATACCGGCAAAATTCCTCTTTTCCCATTGCCTGCCCAATTTTCATCATCGTCACATTACAGGATTTTGCCACTGCTCCCTGCAGGGTCAGCACCCCGTCATACCGGTTGTGGCACCGGATAGTATGTCCTCCCACCTCCAGAGAGCCGTTACATTCAAAGGTTGCATTTGGGGAAATTGCCCCCGTTTCCAGCGCTGCCGCCACAGTAAAGGGCTTCGCTGTGGAACCCGGCTCATAGGTGGAGGTAATGCAGTAATTCTTCCATAAATTATTCAGATTCAGCAGGATTGCATCATCATCCATCTGGGCAAGGGTTTCCGCATTGATAATCTGCCCGTTCTTCTTTATCTCGTAATATCCGTTCTCCTTTGTTACCTTTTCCACCATCTTGCTTCCAAGAAGGCTGTCCGTATTCCGCACATCATTCAGGTCATAGGTAGGGTAACTTGCCATGGCAAGTATCTCGCCTGTATCCACCTGCATGATGATACAGCCTACATTTTCCGCACCGTTCCCCTCCTGGTATTCGTCCTTGTGCTCTTCCATGAACTGTTTCAGATATTTCTCCACAATCATCTGGATGTTGGCATCTATGGTAGAATGGATGGTATTTCCGTCAATAGCAGCCTTTACCGTCCGCTCCAACGCCAAATCATCATTCAGATATCCGTACTCCCTGCCGTTTACACCGTTTAAGGTAGCATTATAGTACTCCTCCAGCCCATAGCTGCCCTGTCCGTCCGTACTGGTAAAACCAATGGCATCCGCTGCCAGAGAACCGTAGGGATAAATTCTTTTATATTCCTCTTCAAACCAGATTCCCTTAATATTGGAATTTTCCTGCTGTGCCTCCTTAAAGCCGCTGATTTCATCATAGTTCAGCCGCTTTGCCGCCACATACCAGGAGGAAGTGGTATTTGTTGTCACATGCTGTCTGATGACTGCCATGTCCAAATCAAAATACTGTCCCAACGCATCCAGCGTAGGCTCCAGATAAGGCTTCTTGCCGGAAACCTCTGTATTCATTACCTTTGCATCAACTATCAGATTGTAAACCTTTTCGCTGGTTGCAAGCCTTGTTCCTCTTGCGTCAACAATATCTCCTCTTCTGTAGGGAATACTGGTGGAGCTGTACTGCTGTTGGGATAAAACCCGCTTCTGATACTGGTTTTCCTTTTCTCTGGCAAGCCAGAACAGCCTTACGCTCAATCCAGCAAAAGCCAGCAGTACAAAAATGAACAGTACCACCAGCTTCTTTTGCATTTTTATGGAAAATTTATTTTGCCTGTTATTCTCTTTTTTCAATCCGACACCTCTGATTTTGTAACCTGTCGCATATAATCATTTTTCTCATTGGCATAAGTCACAATTTGTCCCTCCTGGGCATAGGTCATCCCAAGTTCTCCGATGGCAATTCTCTTGATTTCCTCCAGATTTATACTGCTGATAACCCGGTTATATTCCTCGTCATTCGCCAGCTTTAAATTGTTCAGTTCCACCTGCTTTGCAGCAACTACCTTCGTCTTTTGTGTCAAATCCGCCTGTAACTGAATATAATGAATCAGTACAAATGCCGCTGCACACATGGCAGCCACCAGAAACAGCACATACCCAAAGTTCATATGTCCTGCCTTTTCCCGGTTCTTTCTGACCGCAGGCTGATGCTGTCTTTTTCTCCGCTCCGGCTCCGGTACAACCGCAATCTTCGGCACTGCACTGCCGTAAATATATTCATTTCTCAGGGGAACCCTTCTATTCCCTGTTCTTTGATTCATACTCCATCCTCTTTCACTTTCCCATTTTTTCAATTTCTGAGCTGTTATTCACCTCTCTGGAACACTCTCAGCTTCGCACTCTTGGAACGGCTGTTTTCTTCCAGTTCTTCCACGCCGGGAAGAATAGGCTTTTTCGTAATTACTTTCCCTTTTGATTTTTTCCCGCATACACAGACCGGAAACTCCGGCGGACAGGTACAGGGATTTTCATTTTTCCGAAATGCAGCCTTTACAATCCTGTCCTCCAGTGAATGAAAGGTAATAATACAAAGTCTGCCTCCCGGATTCAGCATATCAATAAATTCATCCAGTGAGTTTTTCAAAACATCCAGCTCTTTATTGCATTCAATCCGGATTGCCTGAAAGGTCTGCTTGGAGGGATGTCCGTTCTGACGCATCTTTGCGGGAATCGCCGCCTTAATCACCTCATTCAGTTCAAAGGTCGTTTCAATCGGCTTCTCCTGTCTTGCCCTTACTATGTGTTTTGCAATATTTTTTGCAAACTGGTCTTCCCCGTAGTCCCGGATAATATGAAACAGCTCTGTTTCCGAATAACCGTTTACAATATCCCGTGCCGTCAGGCTGCTGCGCTTGTCCATCCGCATATCCAGCGGCGCATCAAACCGATAGGAAAACCCTCTTTCCTCTGTATCCAACTGATAGGAAGAAACCCCCAAATCCAGTACAATTCCATCTACCTTTTCCACATGATAACCGGCAAGCGCCGCCTTCATATTACAGTAGTTGTCCCGGATAATCGTTACCTTTTCTCCATATCCTTCCAGTCTTTTTCCTGCTGCTTCAATGGCTGCGTCATCCTGGTCGATTCCGTAAAAATGTCCGGTGGTAAGCCTCCTGCACACCTCATTGGCATGACCGCCGCCTCCCAGTGTTCCGTCTACATAGATGCCGTCCGGTCTGACCTGCAGCTGTTCAATTGTTTCCTCCAAAAGAACGGAATAATGTTTAAATTCCATCGGCATCCTTTCTCCTTAAATTGTTAATCCAAGATTTATCATACCCTGGGAAATCTGATTGATATCCACCTGACTGCTGTTCTCTTCCCACTTCTCAAGGCTCCAGATTTCAATCCGTCCGCCCATGCCCGCAAGCACAACATCCTTTTCCAGTCCTGCAAACTCCCTTAAATCCTGAGGCATCAGAATACGCCCCTGCTTGTCCACAGTCACATACTGGGCACCGGAAAGAAAGAACCTGGCGAACTGTCTTGCTTCCTGATTGATAAGCGGTAATGATGCAAGTTTTGCCTCAAAGACCTTCCAGTCCTCGTTGGCGTACACAAATAAGCAGCCATCCATTCCCTTGGAAACCACAAATTCATCTCCCAGAATCTCGCGGTACTTTGAAGGAATACTCAACCTGCCTTTCGGGTCAATTGTATGATTGTATCTGCCCATAAACATTGCAATCACCACCAGTCAAAAAACAGCGGATGAGATATCCTTTTTGGACTTTCATCCCACTTTATGGGATTTATCGCCATATTCATCCCACTTTTATATAGATTTTAATCTATTCTTAAGAATTTTACAAGTAGAAAGTTTCGGGCAAAAAAAGAGCGGAACCCCTCCCGAAATGACTTTTCGGGAGAAATTCCACTAGATATGGTATCAAAAAAAGACAGGTAAACAATATCTTCTGTTTTCCTGTCCTTTTTCCTGTTTTTTACATTTTAAATATTTTTCATTTATTTCTCTGCTGCCCCGTCAGGCACCTCTTCCTTTACCACCTGGGGCTTCTTTTTCAGCCGAATCCGCACTGCCACATCCATGCAGACTGCCAAAATCAGCATAAGCAGCGCAAGCACCTGGGAAACCGGTATCGTTGTCCCCGGCAGGAACAGCGTATCCGTCCGGATTCCTTCAATAATAAATCGTCCCAGACCGTATCCGCCCAGATAAAACAGGCAGAGTTCCCCATCAAACTTCTTATGCTTCCGGTATGCCAGCATCAGAAACATCACTGCCAGATTCCATACACTCTCATAAAGGAAGGTGGGATGCACATTGATATAATTTGCCCCCTCCGGAATATGGGCTGCAATGTTCTCTGAAATGTCCCTTGCCCGAACCGCTGCAATGGGAAGCTGCATGGAGAAAAGTCCGTTGTAATACTCGCCGAACACTTCCCTGTTCATGAAATTACCCCAGCGTCCGATAACCTGTCCCAGCAAAAGTCCCGCCATGGCGGTATCTCCCATGAGAAAGGGATTCTTTTTCTTTATCCGGCAATACACAAACAGCGTGATAAAAGCCGCAATGACACCGCCGTAAATCGCCATGCCGCCGCCTCGGATATTGAACACACTTAAAAGATTATCTTTATAATAATCCCAGGCAAAGACAACGTAATAAATTCTGGCGCCAATCACAGAAAAAATCACCGCATAAATAGCAAAATCCCAATAGGTGTCCGGGTCCTGCCCCGTCACCTTCGCCTGATGCGCCGCCATCAGAATCCCCGCCAGCACACCAATGCCGATAATCAGCCCGTAAAACGCAATTTCAAAACCGAAAACGCTGAAGGAACGGGGCACATCCTTTAAATAGATTCCCAGATTAGGGAATGCAATATCACCTGCGTTCATTATAATCTCCATTCCTGCATACCTGCATTATCCGCAGGCACGCATCTTACCAACAGCATTTCCGCTCCGCCCATTCTTTTTATACATTAAAGCGGAACAGAATTACATCTCCATCCTTTACCACATAGTCCTTGCCCTCAATACCAACCAGTCCTTTTTCTCTGGCTGCTGCAAGAGAACCATGCTCCAAAAGATCCTTATAATTTACAACCTCCGCCTTGATGAAGCCACGCTCAAAGTCAGAGTGAATCTTACCTGCTGCCTGAGGTGCCTTTGTTCCGATTTTGATTGTCCATGCTCTGGTTTCATCCTCTCCTGCAGTCAGAAAGCTCATCAGTCCAAGGATATGATAGCTTGCCTTAATCAGCTTTTCCAATCCGGATTCCTTTAAACCGAGGTCCTCCAGGAACATTGCCCTCTCATCTTCATCCAGCTCGGAAATCTCCTGCTCAATCTGGGCGCAGATAACAAATACCTCACTGCCCTCGCCCGCTGCAAATTCTCTGACTTCCTCTACCATCCTGTTAGAAGCGCCATCATCCGCCAAATCCTCCTCGGAAACATTTGCCGCATAAATTACCGGCTTGTAGGTCAGAAGATTATATTCCTTCAAAAGCGCCAGTTCATCCTCGTCTGTCACTTCCATTGCCTTTGCCATCTTTCCGCTTTCCAGATGTGCCTTCAATCTCTCCAGAAGAGCAAGCTCCTTTGCATAGGTCTTATCCATTCTGGCAGCCTTAATTACCTTTGCCAGCCTTCTCTCCAGTACCTCCAGGTCAGAGAAAATCAGCTCCAGATTGATTGTTTCAATATCCCGCAGAGGATTGACACTGCCGTCCACATGGATAACATTGGTATCCTCAAAGCATCTTACCACATGGACAATGGCATCCACTTCCCTGATATTGCTCAAAAACTGATTGCCAAGACCCTCACCCTTGGAGGCCCCCTTTACCAGACCCGCAATATCCACAAATTCAATCACTGCAGGTGTAACCTTCTTAGAATGATACATATCTCCCAGTAGCTTCAGACGTTCATCCGGCACTGCTACAATTCCAATATTCGGGTCAATGGTACAGAAGGGATAATTCGCAGATTCTGCCCCTGCCTTTGTCAGAGAATTGAATAATGTACTCTTTCCCACATTCGGTAAACCGACGATACCTAGTTTCATTTTTCTATATTCCTCCTTAAAAGCCCTTGATTTTACGGGCTTTTAAGGATTTAGCCATTTGGTTACGTACCAATTTACGTACCATTTTTTTGAACGCCCATTTTTCCACCCTTCAAAAATTTGGTTAACGTACCACTTACGTACCAATTTTAAAGGGCAAAAAAATAAAGACTAAATCACTTTCAATGCATCCGCAATCAGGTCTATTTCTTTATGTTTCTGTTCTTCTGTGGTATGAACATACAAATTCATTGTAATTCCTATATTAGAATGTCCAAGTATGGTCTGCAATGTTTTGGGTTTCATCCCTGCTTCAATGCATCTGGTTGCAAAGGTATGTCTAAGTACATGCATAGAAAACCGTTCTATCCCAGCCTTATCGCACAACTTAAAAAGCATGGTATCATATGTACTATTCTTAACAGGTGTTCCCTTTTTGCATAAGAAAACGATATCTGCCCATTCCATAGGAATAACCTTGAAGCTACGGTTCTTCTGTTTCTGCAACTTAAGAATCTCCACCGCTTCATCCGTCAAAGGAATCGTTCGATAACCGGATTTACTCTTCGGCTCACCAACTCGCCATTCCTTTGTAGAATGTCTATACTCCATTGTACGATTAACGGTAAGGGTCGATTGTCCAAATCAATATCAGACCACCTTAAACCAACCATTTCTCCGGTTCTAAGTCCTGTCTGCAACAGAAATCTATACTGATATTCATAGGTATTTCCTATGATTACCTTGTAGAAATCTCTCTGTTGTCCAATCGTCAATGCCTGTTTTTTCCTTGACTGCTTACCTATATCCGACTTTACCATCTTATTACATGGATTTTTCAAAATTACATCGTTTTGATATGCATAATCAAGCATATTATACAACGCAATCCTTGTCTGATATATCGTAGATGTTCGATACCCCTCATCCGCCATATTATTCATAATCGTCTGGCAATGAATTGTATTAACACTACCAAGCATCTTCTTTCCAATTACAGGCTCGATATTACGATGGTATCTTTCTGTATAGTTGCGAACCGTATTAGGTCTAACAGTTCTCTTCTTTATACCTATCCAATACTCAAACCATGCGTCTACAGTCATTGCTTCCGGAAAATCAATGTTGCTATGCTCATCCTTGTACTGTGCATCTGCCAACCATTGCCTTACCTCTCGAAGCTTTGGTAAAACTCTTTGAACACGCTTTCCATATTTATTTGTATATCTTCCCACGTATAAGCCATCCTCTCTCTGGCTTATACCTATACCAAGTTCCTTTCCTCTAAGGTCCTTGCCCATAATATCAGCTCCTTTTCAATTAAAAGAGCCCCGATACCTAGCATATACTATACCATAACGAGACTCAAAAGTAAATTCTTATATTTGTACATTTTCATTAAGAAACTTTTCAAATTCTTTTCTTTTTATAAGTTTTTTCTTACCTACAAATAAAACAAATGAACAATTCGGACGTTTTAACATCTCATCTAACTTATTAAGCCCTATATGGCTATACACAGCCGCCTCCTCCTTGGTCAACAATGCTTTCTCCCAGACTGGAATTTCACATTTTTCCTGCTTTTCCACATAATCACGCTCCTAACTCTAACTGCCTGAGCATTATCTCATTAAGCTGGGGTAAAACCTTAGATTCCTCTGAAATGTGTCCTACTTTGACGAGGATCTGCTTTCCATCAACCGTAGTAAGCTGTTCTGCCATAAATACAGTTTCCTTAGAAAGTACACCCTTCACATCCTTGGGTGTAACAACCACATGTACCGGAAAATCCTTTTTCTCAAGCTTACAGCTACCGGGAATCACTGTATAAACACCACCATTACTCTTATTCGTATTCACAATGATACAAGGTCTTCTACCTGACTGCACATGAGTTCCTGGATGTTCTCCCAAGTCCACCCAGACAATATCTCCTCTTCGTAAACTATTTCTTCTATTTTCCACTTCTATTACCTGCTTTCTTCTTAACCGGATGAATGCACATTTTCAGTTCTCCGTCATCCACGGTAAAAACCCGAAACCCATTTTCTCTTATTATCCCGACCTTTTCATAGATGTCCCGCTCTCCATGAGCAATATAGTTCATATTGGCTACCAGTAATGCCTCTGCCCGCCCCTGTCTCATCATATCCAGACAGTTAAGAAACATCTGATTTGCCACCATAGGAGCCATACAGCCCCGTCTCACTATTTTCATAGGAATCAAGCCATGAGCGTCTGCATATTCACTGACATACCGCCACTGCTTATCCTCTTTTTTCTCTGCCTGCTCAAATGAATCATTTTCATCAGAAGACAAAAATACAATGCATCGAATGGTTTCGACAGGTTGTTTATTCTTTTTTTCCTTCCTTTTTAACCTTCTAGGATTCATCTTAAGTCATCCCTCGCATACATGGTTTTGTTTGGTGCAAAATAAATCTCACAAAATGAGTTATCCTTTTCACTTGCATGATTCAGTTCCGATATAACCTCGGCAACCTCAAAGAAGTTATCACAGGCATTATGACATACTGCTTCACAAAACTCTCAAAAGAACAGAGAAAGTTCTTCTCTATCCCTTTTTGGTTATTGATCACCATAACCATATCTTCTATCTTCATAAGCTACCTCCATCATAGCAGGCAGAGCCATAAGCTCTGCCCAATCCTAATTTGGTCTACCAATCATCACAATCGCTCCTGTGTTAGGTGGTACATCCCGGTAAACCACTCCATAAGCTGTACCTCTCGCATCTACCATCTTTCCATTTCCCACATAAATTCCAACATGAGAAATATCAAGATATCCGTCTGTCTCTTCATAACTGAAGAAAATCAAATCTCCCGGTTGCATATCTTCATACACAGTAGTTTTTCCTGCATTAGCAAGTCCCTGTGCTTCATATCCGGCTGTGGTTGCTCCACCATAACTAATACCAACACCAGCATCAAGCCATACATAGTAAACAAGGGAACTGCAGTCAAAGTGCGTACCACTGTGTATCAAATCCTGACTGTATGGATAACCAACTCTGTGTAGTGCAAAGTCACACGCATCCTTGGCTGCCCCGTCCGGTATGTCATCATGTACCGCCTGTATCTCTGCCTCAGTGAGAGAACATACTCCCGGATCACCACCTCCGCCTCCCGGACTATATCCAAGAATGGCAAGGTTTTCAGGCGACATAAAATCCACAAGCAAATCCATCTGCTCCTGCGTAAAACCGTATTCATTCGCCATGGTATAACAGGACTTCAAAGTTACGTTTACATACAGATAGGTCGTAGTAGTCGTTGTGGTTGTACCATCTTCATTTTCCACGGTCTCTGTTTCAGAACCGGAAGAAGTCGTATAAGTACACATATCATCTACCACAGATTTTAGCCATCTCCTTGAAGTGTCATTCATAATGGTTGCCGTATCTCCCACACCATACTTGACCATATAAATGGCAAGAATGTCATAGTAGTTACTTGGATTACCTTCTCCCTCATATCCGACATATACAATCTTTCCATCATATCCGGTATGGTTACTTTTAAGCTCATTCACTTCCCGGTTAAAGTCTGCAACATACGCACTTGCTACTGTTGTAACAGTATTTCCGTCCTCAAGAGGCGGCAAAACAAGTTTAGCCACATACTTGGCAACAAACATACCCTTCTGCACAAAAATATCTTTAACCAGCTTCGCTAAGCTATCCGTCTGCTCGTCCTGTGCTTTCATCTTATCCAAAAAGAACTTAATCTTTCTGGAACGAACATTGTTAGTCATGTCCTGCCGATCCATCTTATAAGCCACTGCTTCCCCGGCAACCTCACCTGCTACAATACCGATTACAGTCCCAACACCCGGGGAGACTGCCGTACCAGCTGCAGTCGTGGCCGCTGTGGTTGCAGTCTTTGCTACAACCTTGGAGGTTTCTTTCGCAACCGTTTTCGCCGATTCCTTTGCTACCTTCTTACTGCTTTCCTTCGCAACTTTTTTGGCTGTACCCTTTGCTCCCTTTTTGGCAATCTTCTTTCCTGCATCAACCTTCTTAAGCTTTCGTTTCTGCTGATTGATTACCTGCCGCTTAAATAACTCTGCTCCTCTTGACGCAGTACCCGTGACAGGCTTAGAGGCTTCATACATAATCATACTTGCCTGCTGTATCTCCTGCCCGCCTTCTATCTGGTCTGTCATAACCTTACCGCCTACCATTCCGGCATTACGGAGGGAAGAATCCTTAACCTTAATAGACTGACTGGCTTGCTTCATCTGCTTTCGGTACTTGGAAAACATTCCTTCCTTTTGCACCTGATGGACTGTGCTCTTTCGATACTTGCCATTATCAGCTTTCTTTTTGGTCGGATCTTTGTCTACGGTATAAACATTACTTCCCTTGATAGCTGCCTGCTTCGGCTCATGGGTATGAAGCTTCGCTTTCTGCTTGGTATGAATCACCATCGGCTTGTCATCTACCTTTTTGATTTTCAACTTTCATCACCTCCTCGTTTCTCCGCATAAAAATAGCCATTACAGAGAACTTAATCTCCATAATGGCTACTGCCATTATCGTGATTTAATTGTTTGCTTCTTCCGTTTCAATTTCTAAACGCTGAAGTATGTCTGAAATAATTCCTATATCTTCTATTCGGCTTATTCCAAAACATTTTTTACCTGCATCTTTAATTGATGCGCCAATATGATATGCTGTGGCTTCATCAATAATAAGAAATCTGTCATGAAAAACACCCGTATAATTCACAGTTAATGTTGGATACTGACTGTTAAAATTTGCAATGTCCTGACTTGCCAGACGGGTTCTGCGAACAGTATAAATTGTTACATCAACACCATCTTTCTTTTTTGCAAGAATGTTCAAAGTCCCCACATCAACATAATTGTCAATTAAGACTATTGATTTTTCCGCTTTTTCTACAAGGCTTACCAGAAGACTGAATGCATCATATATCTGACCTTCAAAGAATATCTTCTGCCCCACCTCTTCATGTTCAGAAATGTAAGCAAAAATCTGGTCAAATTTCTCATTAGACTCCTTCTGATACTCTAATTGCTTTAGTTCCAAGCTGTTTAGCTTATCAAACATCAAAGCATTTTCAGCCAGAAAACGTCGCATTTTCACAAAAGTATTCATAATATTTACACTGACCTGAATAGCTTCGTCACTCCTTAAGACTGCTGACAACATTGCTATTCCCTGCTCTGTGAAGGCATATGGTAAATATCTGCGCCCACCTTTTGAAGATGCATTTTCTGTTTCTGTGTTTGAGGTCGCAATTTGCGACCTCAAATCAGCATATTCATCCTCGGTCAGTTGGAAACAAAAGCTTTCTGGAAAGCGTTTAACATTTCTTTTCACACTTTCATTCAATCTTTTTGTTTCAACATTATAAAGCATTGCCAAATCACTATCTATCATAACCTGCTGTCCACGCACATAGTGAATCAGATTCTCAATTCTTTCTTCTGTACTATCAACTATTACAGGCACATTTACATTTGTATTATCAGACAAACTAACATCTCCTATGTTTTTTATTTGAGGTCGCAAATTGCGACCTCAAATAAATTGTACCTTCTCTGTATCACATAGTCAATCAGTTTCGACCTCAATCGACAGATATTTTACTCTGACTATCACGTGTTCTTTGACAATAATAAGTCATACTCCTTTCCTCGTTTTTACAATAAATAATTATACAAATTTCAAGAAACCCTCAATAGCACCACCTCCTTTACACAAAAAAAGATGCCATCACTTTTTACGGCAATCGCATCTTTAATAGGCTTTTATTAGCTCCTGTTATTCAGTTTTTTCTGATTCAATGAGTGCATATAGCCACTTTTACGAAATATATTCGTTCAACTAATCCATATATAGGAAAATATCCCTCGCCTCAGGATACAATGCCCACCGAAAAGCAGGGTGGACTTCCCAATCATACCCAAAATCAACATTGTTATTAGTTATGTATTTGTTGTCCTCAAAATACTTCCTATTGATAAAACCACCAGGTTCCTTCTTTCTTGCATTCAGAAAATTAATTTTATACATAAAGGCAATCAATTCATCTATGCTGCATTCTTTTTCGTTTGCAAAATAAAACTTTCCTTTCTGCATGATTCCTTCTATTTTGCGGGACAGCCGTTCTTTATCATATACAAAGGGCTTATCACTTTTTTTCATTTCATGGCTCGGTTTCATCCCCAACAATAACCTCTCTATATCTGGCAACTCATACTTATGCTCATTTATTGTATCCTGCAGCCTGCTTGTGGAGTATTGTTCAAAAATCTCTTCCCAGTCTTCTGTAATAATCAAATTCCTTCCCTTCGCATTTGCGTTACGTGCAGCCAACGTACACAAGTTAATAAGATCGCGGGGCCGTCTCCTAATAAGCGACAGAAAGATGTAACGAATCGGTTTGTTGTTCCATTTCCCGGCACCCTCAAACGTATCTGCCATTATGTCATCTAAATATGAAGCCATTTCATCTAGTCTCATTTTTTTGCATATTTCATTTGCCTGTTACGTACCAATTTTTAGAATAAATACATAAAGATATATAAACTTATATCAGATTCAAAAAACTCGCAACCCCTTGATTTATAAGGGTTTATCGGGTTATAGGAAGATATAGAAACTTACATGGAAATCGTCGATTTATAACGATACCTAGTTTCATATCTTAATATACCTGTCTGAAAATCCTTGTATTTAAAGGGTTTTCGCCTTTCCTTAGATTTCTTGTACGCCCTTTTTACGCCTTTTTTGTAACTGGCGGCACAGTCTGTCGAAATTGACATATTGCCTTTACCAGTAACTCGTCCGCAACATGGGCATATCTGTCCATAGCTATTCACTTTCCGCTCATTTATCGGACTTCTTTCTTATTAAAAAAGTCGGACACGATTATAAATATATCATAAGGGTTCTGCTTTTTCAATCTTAACCGGAATTTTTGTAGCCATTTAAGTTGAGAAACGACTTTTTTGTTTCCACTCTCTATGCTACAATTATTTTTGTATACAAAAATGGGCACAAAGCAGTCTTTAAAAGCAGAACTGAATCTGAAATTCAGTTTGCGATTCATTCGGCAAAATAATGCCTGCGGAATAGTGTGAAAAATATGCCTGATAGCATATTTTTCACACGCGAGATTTGTGTCTGCGCGCACTTGACACAAACTCGAGATGCGTTGGAGAAGTGCGCAGAAATGGGGATTAATATGCAATACAGCTTAGAACACCACATTATGACAGAAACAGAAAAGCAGATTGTATGTTCCTGGAAGTACCCAAATGAATATGCGCTTTACAACCTGCCAACATATGATGAAATGAAAGCGAAAAAATTAGGTTTTATGAACCCTGCTTCCGCAAACAACTACCATTCGTTTTATGACAAAGATATATTTGCAGGCTTCGTTAATATTTTAGAGGAAGCTACGGAAGTATTTATCGGGATTGGCACAAATCCCGATTACTGCAATCAGGGATATGGGCAGCAGATGTTGCAAATTGCGTATGAATTTTCCAAAAGTCAACACCCTGCAAAGCCCCTATACTTAGAGGTAAGAGAATGGAATAAACGGGCGATACATTGTTATGAAAAAGCCGGATTTGTAATCGACGGGGCACCGTATCAGCTTGAAACCAGTATCGGTTCGGGAACATTTTACAGAATGACACGAAAATAAAAAGCTGGGACACGAAAGCTGCATATCCATAAAAATAGCAAAATAGGTATTCTGGTCTGACTGTTCAACCTTTTGTATCTATTTTCCAAAAATCTCTGGTACTTATTTCACAGAATAGCATGAAATCTTTTGTATATCAATGCACTTTCATATTCAAATCAGAATAAAAAACAGGGCACACCGAATATGTTCCCGGCATGCCCGCAAATTTACATTTCCAATAACCCCTCTTCTTCATTCACCCATTGATATATTGTATCCACCCATATCTCGGGGTCATCATGAAGCGCAACCGAATTACTCACTTTCCAAAATCCAGATAAGAATTACTTCTATTTAAATCTATACCCTGACAAAGCCCGCGGAATTTGCTGCCACCGTAATACGCTTCCCTTCTCTCTTAAAAGCTTCCCCAAAGGAATAGATTGTTTCAAACAAACTGCTCTCCCCGTACTCAAAGGAAACTTCCCTTTCCGAAGGATTCAGATACACCAGTATCTTTTCTTCTGCATTCTCCCTGACATAGACAAGAGGATATTTATTCTTTTCCGCATAAATAAACCGGATATCCGCAAGACTCTGGAGGGCACTATGCTGCTGCCTGATGGATATCAGCCTGTTTATCTCATTCCAAAGGGAATCCTTATCTGCCATCTCCCTTTTTACATTAGGTCTGTCCTCTCCTTCATCCTGCTTTATGTAAAGCATATCTGATGCCGCCGTACTGAATCCGGCATTGACAGAATCATCCCACTGCATCGGCGAACGGGAACCGGTTCTGTTATAGCCTCCCTCCACAGAGGTCAGCCCCTCCACATATCTCATACCAATTTCATCCCCGTAATAAATAAAGGGAGCTCCCGGCATGGAAAGCAGAAAAGCAAAGGCAATCTTCGCCTTATCTCCCTTTACCGTTCTGGCAAGCCTGTCCATATCATGATTGCCGGAGGGAATACAGATAAGCCCCTTCCTCTCGGATTTTTCATAGTTTTCAATATATTTGTCCACAAATTCCGAAACATCCCCGTTTCCTGCAAAGAACGGATTCTCGCACCGGAACAAATCATTATAGTGGGACGGTCCAAAATGAAGCAGGAAATCCATATGGAAGCCTCCCTGTAAGGACTTATCCGGCTGTCCCCATTCTGAAACCATAGCCGCATCCGGGAACTTTTCATTCAAAAACTGCCGGACTTCCTTCCATAACTGAATGGTTCCCTTTCCGTCCTCATCATTTTTCACCAGTGAACCTGCCATATCTACCCGGAAACCATCGCATCCCATCAAAAGCCAGAAACTCATAATATTCATAAGCTCCTTTAAGGTTGCTCTCGGTCCTTCTGCATCCACAGGCTGCTGCCAGGATTTATCCGGCTTGTAAAACCCGTAATTCAGGGCTGGCTGATGGGAAAAGAAATTTACCATGCAGGAACCGTTTCTGTCGGAAATTCCCCTGATAGTACCATATCCCTCCGGCTGCACCCATACATTGTCCGTCCATACATATCTGTCCGTATATTCATTCTGTTCTGCTTTCATGGACTCCAGAAACCACTTGTGCTCTATACTGGTATGTCCCGGAACCAAATCCAGCAGAATGTGCATATTCCTTTTATGCACTTCCTGAAAAAGTCTTTTCAAATCCTCATTGGTTCCATAGCGGGGTGCTGCCTTGTAATAATCTGATACATCATACCCCGCATCCCCAAAGGGAGAATCAAAGCAGGGATTCATCCAGATTGCATTACAGCCAAGTGCCTTTATGTAATCCAGTTTTTCTATAATTCCCTGAAAATCTCCGATGCCATCCGCATTTGTATCCATAAAGGACTGCGGATATATTTCATAAAAAATTGCGTTATCTAACCATGCCGGATGTGTCATACTGTTCTCCTTCTCTGCGGTGCTTTTTAATTATTTTACCTTTTTTTCCTTTTTCTGTATAGTGTCTTCCAATAAAAAGCACACTACAATTAACTGTAAGGTGCCCGTCAGCTTTACATTCTCAATTTTTCCTCAGCTTTATAGTCCTCATATACAAAAGCTGCATTTGTAGAAATATCATCATGCAAGGTTTCTTCCGGATATTTTTGTAATGAATCGTACAAGAAAGACTGCTTTACTGCTTTATAAGCAAATATTTCCGACATTCCATATTTATCCACCAGACATTTGATAACGGATTCCATATATTCACGTGCGTCTTTTCTCATATCAACTCACCTACTCTCTTTTCTTTTATTATATCATAAACTCGCAAATTCGCGCTATCGCGCTTATTGTCCTGCTAAACGCAGGACATTTGCTCGTTAATGAGCCCAGAAAACCAAATGGCTGCTTCGCAGCCGCTTGGTTTTCTCTGAGGCTCATTATATCACAACTTCCAATTTCCATGCAAGTCAATGCCCTCTTTGTATGGAACGAATACTGATAACCATAATTTTTTCCATCTTGGGGAAGTATTTCCGAATAATCCACCTCATTCCAATGTAACATCTTATTGTCTATATCGTTTGCAATCTGAGAAATTCTTCCATCTGCAATTTCTCCTGAAACAATATCAAAGCGATTATCCCTGTTATGATTTTTCAAATCATGTTCTTCCAGAAATTCCCGGCTCAGTCGATTATTAATCACAAACTCAAACCATTCTTTCGAGCGAAATTCAAACTCCTTATAATTCAGTTGTGACAGTTTTTCCTCATCCAGATATACCTCAACTAAGTACGCATCCTCCGCACATCCATATCTTCTGTTGTAATCATTCGTCTTTTTTCTGGCTCTGTCGATTGCTTTCCTTTTATTATCCGTTACATAGAATCCCCTGCCAAAATCCAGACGTCCCAAACTTTTCCCCAAATTTTGATATTTTTCTACTACTTTTTTAACTGTCGCTCTCTTCTCTACGTTTTTTCCTCTTCTTTGCAGCCAAAATCGTAATAATTATCAGCAAAAGACAAATTGCAACGCCTGCGCCGGAAGAAATCATCAATATTTTTCTTAACTGCAAATACTGATAAGCTCTGGTAAAGGACTGCTCCACCAGCGTCAGATATTCCAGGGAGCGTATAAATAATTCACAGCGAATCCACTGCCAGATGCAGATTCCCGTTGCAAACCCTGTAAGCAAAACTGCCACCAGCCATTTTACAGGAAAGCCCGTCTTTTTCTGCTTCTTTTTCTGCTTTTTTTCTCCGGGCTGTTCTGATTCTACCACCCCGGCTCCTGCTTCCGTTCCGGTTCCTTCCGCCTCTGTACCGGCTTCCGTTTCTGCCTGTACTTCCCCTGTTTCCTGCTCGCTATCCTCTTTCTTTTTCTTCTTTCTTATAAAAATTGCAGCAAATAAAATAATTACCAGACTGCACCCAAGGGAAATCAGCAGAGGCAAAAACCGCATCCAAAAGCTGTTTTTCGGCACTTCCCCGGTAATGGCTCCTGCCTTATACAGGGTCAATACCCGCATTGTCATATTTCCATTCCCGTCCTGCGCCTTTAATTCCACCAGATTTTCTCCGGTGCCCAGCTTACAGGAATAAGTAAAGCTGCCATCCTCTTCAATGGCTATTGCTTCCCCGTTAATGGTAAGAGATTCCGCCTCCTTCACCTTTCCCAGAATATCCACGGATTCTCCGGAAAAGGTTTTGCCGTCCAGCGCATCATACAGGATAATTTCCGGGGGATATAAATCATAATATACCTCTACGTCTGCTACATAGAAAATATTGTTATCTCCCTCAAACTCCGCATAAATCCGGTTGATTCCCTGCTGCAGGGTAATATAGACAGTGTCCGTTCCATTCAGCAGATACTGCGCTGACTCCTCCCCCTTTTGTACCGTTAAAGTCCTCTCCTTTGTCACCGCATATTCCAGAGCAAGCTGTCCGGAGCCGGTTACATCCCCCGTTGCATTTCTTAAATATTCCTCTCCCGGAATGGGAATGGTTATCACCACAGGTGCCGACCACAGATTATTCTGCTTTCCGGAAAGGGAAATCTGAAGCTGGCTGGTATCCGCCGGATAGGAAAAGGAAGTTTCCCTTTCTTCCCTGTCCAGAGTTTCCTGATATAAAAGCTCTGTTCCGTAAACGCTGACCTGATACTCATCCGCACGAACTGCACTCTCCGACCAGTCCAGCCGGACATCCTGTCTGCTCATATCCAGATATACTTTATAACTGTCCAGTCCCTCCGGCGCCATTCCATTCGTATAGGAAAAGCTGTCCCCCATCATGGAATCGAATACCTCCGCATCCCCATCCATGCGGCTTACTTCCAGCTTCAACGTATAATCTCCGCTGTTCAGTTTACTCAAATTCGCCGTAACCAAAGTTTCCTCTTCGGTTCTGGCTCTACCCTCCTGTATTTTTCCGGAAAGGGAATCGTCTGTATTGCAGACCGCCCAGAGCGTATAGTCGAACCATACCGCTTCCCCATCTCCGTCCGCTTCAAAGGAAACCTCCAGGCTGTCCTCCTGGTGGCTGACTATGTTCACATACTGAATCCAGATGCCGTAAGCCTCCTCAATTATCGAATATTCAATCTGGCTGTTTGCCCCCAAATCATATTCTACCGACCAGCTCCCCGCTTCTGCCCCCGTTATCCGGTAAGTGCTCCAAAGCTCCCCCTCTGCAAATTCCACTCCGGCAGTGTCCTTCGTGTATCTGGCACCGTTGGGCGAAACAAAGGTAATGTCCACATTTTCCTGATCAAAGTTAAACATTACCGTCAAATCTGCTGCTTCCTCCAGCCGGGCAATCTGCTGGGAAGCCGCCTCTGCTTTCAGATAAAAGCCTCCCAGCACGAATATCGCCAGCATCCAGACTGCTATATATTGTACTATCTTTCTTCCTCTGGACATTTTCCATCTCCATTTCTGCGCACACTTTTACGCATTGTGAGTTTTGCCGGTTACTTTAAGAAACCTGAATTTTTTCCTGCCTTGCCATTCTGGTCAATATAATAGAAACCGCCCTTTATCTTTCCTTTTTTCGTATCCATATATTTGAAAACCAGTACCAGCTCATGCTTTCCGGAATAAGTGGTATAAAGTCCAAGGCAGAGGTCGCCTGTCTGGCTGCTGTTATACTTTAGCAGCCACCACTTGATATCCATGCTGGTGGTGCCGTTTACCAGAAGCCCTGCAAACCGGCTGTGGGCGTCCAGTTCAATCGTACCGGTGGAATTGAGCTTGACACGCCCATCCGCGGTTTCCCAGATAATCCCCTGCTTTACCATGGCATATAGTCCCGCCACCTGTTCCTCATCCAAATCCAGCAGGGCATTGCTGTAACTGAAATGCCCCAGCTTTGCCGCCGCCTGCGCCAGCGTGATTTCATTTAGGAAGACAAGTTTTGCCTCCAGCTCCACGCCCCAGTTCGGTCCAAACCGGAGAGTTGCCGCCGTATCCGGCATTTTCAGGACAGTGATATCTCCCACAAATTTTTTCAGTGCGGGGAAAAATTCCGATACCTTTCCGCTCTCCAGCGTAACCATAACCTTCAGGCTTATGTTCGTCCAGTCCTTTTTTTGCACACTGTCACCAATTCCGGAAACCTGTCCGGTAAAGTTATTCATGGTAATAGGCACTGCCGTTGGCAGCTTCACTCCTTTTGGCAGCTCAATCTGTACCTGTACTGAATCCGGTACCAGATTATTCTTCCAGCCAACCTCAAGACCAATTCCTGTTTCCTGAATAATATCCAGCTTAATCATCGCTCCCACAAGATATTCATTTGTCAGAGTATTCACCTGCAGCTTTGCCGAACCATTGCTTTCTATCGGTGTATTGAATATATTCAGCTTATGCTTTTTATTGATATCCGAATATTCAATATTAAGAATCAATCCCACGTTTTTATTGGTCACCGCCATGCTGCTGTCCATTTTGAAGCTGAACAAATCCTTCTTTCCGCTTTCTTTCAATATTTCATTCTGGTAAGGGAAAAAGGTCGTTCCCGTCTTTAATGCCATTTCAATATTATCCGGGTGCAGTTTCAGGGCAGGAGAATCAAACCACATAAACTGATAGATTTCAAAAGCTCCCGGCTGAATATCCTCCACTATCGTATCATCCCGATATATGTTAAACTGGTACAATTCCGGAATATCCAAAGCAATTCCCTTTTCTGCCATATATTTGCCAAGTCCCTCGGCATAGCTTACATCATAGCTTACATAAGAGCCGTAATTATCCGTTACCATAAGACTGCTGCCATTGTCTATATCCCCGGTCAGCACAACATCCCCCTTAAAGGTCAGCCAGCCATTCAACTGAACCGGGCCGCCGAGAATATACATGGAATCCCCTATGACACTCCTTCCGGAATAGGTAAAGACATATTTGCCAAAGGTGAGGGTTGAACTTCCGTCCTTTTTCAGCATGGAAAATCCATTTTCCAGAACCGTTCTCTTTCCATCCACCGTCACATCCACATGATAGGTTCCCACCGCCATTTTGGCAGGAATCGTCAAAGAACAGGTGTCCGCCGATACATATTCCGCTGTAATATCGTAGCTTAACTTTCCTTTCAGCTTCACACTGATTTCAGAGTCCTGTTTAAAGCCGCTGCCCTTCAATTCCACCTTCACATCCTGAAAGCCCTTATACAGATATCTGGGTGCAATACCTGTTACTGAAACACCCGTTGTCACCTGTATGCTTCCTGAACTGTTTTCCTCTGCTCCCGCAAGAGAATATGTAATGCTGCCCCGTACATTTTCCTCCGGCAGGGCAAGCTCCAGTGTTCTGTCCGAAACTTTCATGGTATCCTGCGCCTGATAGGTCAATCTGTACTGATGATATAACTGCGTATGCAGCATGTCGTAAAAAGACTGCAGGCTGCCGCTGGCAGAAACATATACAAAACTGCCTCCGCCACTCTGGGCAATAGTACCAAGATACTGGGTATCCACTGCGCTTCCCAGACCGACTGTATAAATAGTTACATTACGCTCTGCTGCAAGTTCCCCGATATTTTTGTTAATATCTGCCGCATCATGATAATAGTTATCCTGCCCGTCCGTCATGACAATCAGTACATTGTTGGAATCCGGGTTCTGGGGGAAGGTATCCAGACAGCTCAATACAGCAGAATAAATATCCGTTCCGCCACCTGCCTCCATTCCCTCCGCAAAGGAAAGCAGCCCATCATCAGAGGTTCCAAAGCCCATTTTACCTGAAATTGCATCATTGAAAGCTACCAGTGAAACTGACTCCGCATCCTCTCTGTTTTTTACAAAGGAAGTCACCGCATTTTTCAAACCTCCGATGCTGTCCTCCATACTGCCGGAAACATCGCAGCAGAGCAGAATATTGGAACCGGTATAATCTATTTTATCCAGAGAAAAGTCTTTGATTTCAATTCCGCAGTCGGACAGCTTCAGTGCTTTTTTAATGCTGACCGCATCCGCATTTTTATCACTGGTTATCTGCACCTTCGCCGTAATGGTTTCAAAATTTTCCGTATTGACAGAACCGATTGTAATTGCATTCTTTGTTCTGCTGACATAATCTGTCATGCCCTGTGCAAAGTTCACCGTTCCCTCTGCACTCTGTTCCTGCTCCTGTTCCAGGGCTGCCGTATTCAGGCTGTTCCCCACATCCACCGTCATGGCATGCTCCATCACCGCATCCACATAAACGGAAACATTTTTGATTTCCTCCGTATTATCCTCTTCCTCGATAACACTGATAATCTGCCCCATGGCATACGCATAGGAATCGTCCCCACTGTTCTGGGACTGATAGATTGCCTGATTCAGATTGGCATCCATGGCAGCTTCGTTGCCAAAATAATTTTCCACCTTTGCCAGTTCCAGATAAAGCTTTGAGGCTTCTGTACCTGAAGCCGCTGTTTCCTCAGTATTCTGTACCTGCGCCGCCATTTCTTCCTTTAATTTCAAAAGCTCCGGCGCCTCCGTCTGGATTTCAACTGCTTCCACCCGTTCCTTCAGGGCAGCCTTTTCCTGTTTGGAAAGTCCCTTGCTGTTTTTCTTTAAAACAACCTTTAACTGATTTTTGACCTCCCTCGCCCCTTCCGCAGAAACACCTCTGTATTCCTCCGGGAAATCGGATTTTTTCACAAGACCGTTCATGTACAGCTCTGCTGCCAGCATCTGCTCATGATAGGTGGAATCCTCTGAAAGCTCCTTTGTTATCTTTGCATACTTTCCCTCTTCCACATAGATTTCAGCTCTGGCTTTTCTGACAATCTCCAGACTCATCCACTCCGGATTTTCCTCCTCCAGTGTTGCCAGCGCTTTTCCTGCACCCTTTATATTCTTCTCCTCTGTTTCCGTCAGCGCTTTTTCCGCAGTAACTGTATTTTCTGCATCTTCCGTATCCGCCTGCCACTTTGTCAGAACCTTCGCACAGATATCCGCACTGTCCTTCTCCAGGTCAAATTCCTCTTCTATTTCATCACAAATATCCTGCACCAGTCCCTTCTGGTCCAGGTTAAATATCTTCTGTAATTCCTTCAAATCCCCTGTCGCGTACCCGTACTCTGTCACATCCTCCCCGGCATCCTGTAAATATTGTAAAAGGACAATATCTGCCTGAGAATGTTCCGCCCGGTTTTTCGCAAAAAGCACCTCCTCCGCATCCTCGTCAATCAGAGAGCTGTTTTCCGCAAGATACGAATACAATCCGTCCGCCGCCTCATAATTTTCCTCTGCCAGCCAGACTCTTGCCTGCAGCAGCCTGCAGTTTTCATCATAACCGTACCTTTCGCCATACTCCTCCAGCAGTTCCCGTACCGTTTCGTAATCTCCCTGTACATAAACCGCATTTGCAAGGGTCATAACCTGCTTCGCGGATACCTCGCTGTATGTTCCCCGTTCCTGCCTCTGCTGTAAAATTCCCACTGCCAGAAAGCAAAAACAGGCCGCCGACAGCAATAGTGCTGTCAGTAGCCTCTTTACGGAAAATGCTTTTCTTTTCAACAGGAAAAACCAGATAAAGAATACGCCGGGAAAGAAACCAATTCCTATTTGTAAAAACCAACTCATGCTGTCATTCCTCTTTTGCTTATCGTTTTGTTGTCTGTAGAATCAACGATATTTTAACACAGCTCCCCCGGTAAAGTCCATCTCTACTTTTTCTCTTTCCATTTTCCTTCTTTCTTTTCCCTCTTTTCTCTTCTCCTTATTTCCTTTCCTCTCTTTCTCTTTTCCTCTTTCTTTTTCCCTTCTTCCTTTTCTCTTCTTCCTTTTCTTTTCTTCCTTTTCTCTTCTTCCTTTTCTCTTCTTCCTTTTCTCCCTCTTTCCTTTTCTCTTCTTCCTTTTCTCCCTCTTTCCTTTCCTCTTCTTCCTTTTCTCCCTCTTTCCTTTCCTCTTCTTCCTTTTCTCTTCTTCCCTTTCTCTTCTTCCCTTTTCTCTTCTTCCCTTTTCTCTTCTTCCCTTTCCCCTCTTTCTTTTTTCTCTGTTCTTCCCTGCTACCTCTCCAGCCCAGGTACCCAGATGCCTTCCGCTCCCCATGGCTGAATCATTTCCACTTCAACTGTTTCCCCGTCTGCTTCGCCGCTTCCTGTCTGGAAAGAAATCCGTACCCTCGCCAGTTGTTCCTTCTCTTCCAAAATCTCGATTTTCACCCTGCTATCTGCCTCCGAAAGATTTAACAGTTTCCTTGCCGCACTGTCCGGTTGAAGCAGCGCTCTGTAGTCTGTACTGTTTTTCTCCAACGCATGCTCATTCAATACCTCCCCCAGTCCGTTTTGGGTATAATCCATCCAGATACTTTTCAGCCCCTCCGGGTAAGCCGCTTCATACTCCTCCAAACTGGCTATGTCGTTCAAAAACTGAATTTCCTCCCCCGTTACCACATATGCTCCATCCTGCACGGAAAAGACAAGTTTCTCCCGCCATACCTCCACATGCGGGTCAGAAGTCCAGCCGTAATAAAGGATTTCCGCTTCTCCGCTTTCTGCCGAAATCACCTCATAGCCTGACCCTTCTCCCCATAAAAATACCGGACTGGAAAATCCAAAGGCTGCAAAATCCTCCCCCCGGTTCAAAAATCCCCGCTCCTCCAAATCCTTCTGTACCTGCTCTGTGGAAAGTGTAAGAATCCGTTCTCCATCCCGGTCAGAAAACGCTTCTGCCCAGTCCTGCACAAAGTCTGTCACTTCCTGTACCGGCTCTGCATCCTGCCCTGAAACCTTCCTGTTTGTCAGAAAACAGAGGGAAAGAATCCCGCAGACAGCCAACACTGCCAGACTGCCCCAAAGAGTGGGTTTCTTTCCATATAATATCGTCTTTACCCGCTTCTTTACTGAAACCTCCCCAAAGGCTACCGGCAGAGCATCCACTTTTTTCCGCTCCAGACTGCAATCCAACAAAGTCTTACAATATCCTGCCCTGTCTCCGTCCTCCAGAAACCGCGTTGCCCGTTCATCACAGGCAAACTCAATATCCCTGCAAAAAAGCTGATAAGCTGCCCAGCAAAGAGGATGAAACCAATATATCGAAAGAATCAGATAGCCGAAGGGTTTCCAGAAATTATCCCCCCTCTTTAAATGCGCCCGCTCATGCAAAAGTACATACTTCCAGGATTCTCCCGGCATGGAGGAGGGCAGATAAATGCGCGGGCGAAAAACTCCCAGCAAAAAAGGCCCCGGTACCCCATCACATAAATATACCTTCTCTTCCAGAGGAATAGATGCTCTCACCCGTCTTTCCAGAACGGTTGTTTTCATTCCTCCATAGCCAAGCATCCCCAACATTCCTGCCAGCCAGAGCAGAAATAACACCTTTCCTGCTCCATTCCGGTTTTCCCCTCCCACTGCTTCCTTTTTTCCACCTAGTACAGCATCGGATATATCGGAAAACTGCTCTCCGTAAAGTTCCGGGGTCAACAACAGATTTTCCGTTTCTGCTGCCGGATTTTGGATTTCCGCCTGTACCAGTTCCACAGTTCTCTCACTCCTTACAACGTTTCTGCCACCCCTTTGCAGTACTGTAGGCAGCAGGCTCCAGGAGCTTTGTAAAAAAACAGGAAAAATCAATGCCGCCCCCACAAGGCTCCAGCTATACACCAGAACCCTTTTCGGTGCCCTCTGTAATAATAGCCGCATCAGCATTACCGCCAGAATTAAAATACCTCCTACTATGCTGCGTCTAAATAATTCCTGTAAAAAGACCTCTGCCATTTTCCCTCTCCGTTTCCGCACATACTCTCTGTGCTTCTTCCCTGAACATATTCCCTACTCCCTGCGCTTCTTTCCTGCGCATATTCCCTACTTTCTGTCCTGCGCACTTTCAAAGTTATCTATCAGCCTCTGAACCTCCGCTATCTCTGCCTCCGAAAGCTTCTTCCGGGAAGTGAAGGCTGCCAGAAATGCCGGCAGAGAACCCTGAAAGGTATCCTCTACAAACTGCCTGCTTTTCGCCGCGTAAAATGCTTCCCTTGACAGACGCGAAGTAACCGTTCCCTCTTTATTTTCAAACAGACCCTTTTCGCAAAGCTTTTTCAGAACCGTATAGGTAGTGGATTTTTTCCATTTAAAATTCTTTTCACAGAGTTTCACCAGTTCCCCGGAAGTCACCGGCTCCTCAGACCAGATAAGCTCCGCAAACTGCCTCTGTACTTCTCCCAGTTCCAAATCCTGCCCTGCCGCAGTTCGTCCCTTTTCCTGATTACTCTTTTCCATCTCTTTTTCCTCCCGGACTTCCTGACCTTTTTCCCAGTTTTTAAGTCTATCACCGATAGACCTCCTCTTTTCTTTAGTTTACTACCAATAGACCTCTTTGTCAAGAAAGAACCTGAACGTTATATCCTTTTTATTCAGACAAAAAAAGGGTATCCCAAAAGTCAATATGACTTAAGGGATACCCTCCATAATTTTTCAAAAACTGGTTTCGTTATGGTGCTTTGCCACCAAATCACAGGTCTTTCACTGCTTTCAACGTATTTTTTCAATCATCCTACCAGTCCGTATTCCTGCGGGCAAATGCTGCAATAATACTTTCTATTCCAAACAGAATCAGGTAAACCGCCACCATATAGCTGATAACCCGGATAGTTAAAAAGGACATTGCAGGGCTGAACAGCATAATAAAACCAAGAACCAGCCCCAGAATATTCAATATCAGGGAGAAGTAATAATAAAAGCTGTTTCCCACAAGCCTGATAAAGTTTACACGGGTCAGACCGGAAATACAGTGTGCGATGAACCAGACGGGAAGCAGGATGATAAGCGCCCACTTTCCCACATTAGGATTCGCCAGCAGCATAATTCCACACATGACACTTAAAATGCCGGAAATCAGGGACAGCATGGGACCGAATCCTGTAAACCGCGCCAGCCGCACATAAACCACAATATCCTCTATTCCCATTATAATCGCAATCAGACCGTAAATGACAACCACTCCGGTCAGCATACTGTCCGGCTTTACAAAAGAGAAAATACCGAGCAGCACCAGTAAAATCCCCTCTACCAGCTCGCTCCAGCCAAATCCAGACCTTCTTCTCATTCCTCTCCGCCTTCCTTTCCTTCCAGAATCGCCATAAATTCACTGCCGGTAATGGTTTCCTTTTCGTAAAGATATTCGGACAGTTCATCCAGCTTCTGCCTGTGATCCATCAACAGCTTTCTCGCCTTCTCATGCTGCTTTTTCACAATCTCCACTACCTTTTTGTCAATTTCCTTCTGGGTATCTGCGGAACAGCTTAAGGAAGTATCTCCGCCCAGATACTGATTGTTCACCGTTTCCATTGCCACCATATCAAATTCATCCGTCATGCCATACCGGGTAATCATGGCTCTTGCAAGTTTGGTTGCCTGTTCAATATCATTGGAAGCGCCGGTAGTCACCTCACCGAAAACAACCTCCTCCGCTGCCCGTCCGCCGGTCAGGGTTGCAATCTTGTTTTCCAGCTCCTGCTTTGTCATCAGTACCTTATCGTTCTGCTCTACCTGCATGGTATAGCCCAGCGCCCCGGAGGTACGGGGAATAATGGTAATCTTCTGGACAGGTGCCGAAGCCGTCTGAAGCGCCGCCACCAGAGCATGTCCGATTTCGTGATAGGAAACAACCTTTTTCTCCGCATCGGTCATAATGGCATTCTTTTTCTGATATCCGGCGATAACAACCTCGATACTTTCTTCCAAATCCGCCTGCTCTACCACACTCCGTCCGCTCCGCACAGCCCGGAGCGCCGCCTCATTGATAATGTTGGCAAGCTCGGCACCGGAGGTTCCCGCTGCCATACGGGCAATCGTATGGAAATCCACATTGTCAGATGCCTTGATTTTTCTGGCATGTACCTTTAAAATCGCCTCCCGTCCCGCAAGGTCGGGAAGTTCCACCGGCACACGCCTGTCAAATCTGCCGGGTCTGGTCAGCGCCGGGTCAAGGGATTCCGGACGGTTGGTTGCCGCCAGAATAATGACGCCGTTGTTCCCCTCAAAACCATCCATCTCTGTCAGAAGCTGGTTTAAGGTCTGTTCTCTCTCATCATTTCCGCCAATCTGTCCGTCACGTTTCTTACCGATTGCATCAATCTCATCAATAAATACAATACAGGGTGCCTTTTCCTTTGCCTGTTTGAACAAATCCCGCACCTTGGATGCGCCCATACCGACAAACATTTCCACAAATTCAGAGCCGGACATGGAGAAGAAGGGAACGCCCGCTTCACCAGCAACCGCCTTCGCCAGCATGGTCTTTCCGGTTCCGGGAGGGCCTACCAGCAATACCCCTTTCGGCATGGAAGCGCCCACATCCGTATATTTCTGGGGATTATGCAGATAATCTACAATCTCTGCCAGATTTTCCTTCGCCTCGTCCTCACCTGCCACATCAGAAAAACGGATACCGTCCGTAGAAGGCACATACACCTTGGCATTACTCTTTCCCATACCGAATGCCATGGCATTAGGACCTCCCGCCTGGGACATCAGCTTTTTACTCATATACTGCCCCAGTCCCACAAAAATCAGAATCGGCAGAATCACCGTCAAAAAGAAGTTTAGCAGAGGGGATGTTCCCTGCTCAATATTCCGGGTAAACTGCGCTCCCGACTCATACAGCCTCTGGGTAAGGGTCGGGTCATCCATTTCTCCGGTCTTATAAATCTGGCTGTTGTCCTTATCCGTAAAAATAATTTCCGAGTCATCGATTTCCACACTGCCGATGTTCTTCTCTTCAATCATTTTCATAAAAGTACCATAATCCACTTCCTGCACCTGTCTGCTCACCAGAAGCGGCGCCACTACCATATTAAATATGAAAATTGCCACTATGGCAATACCATAGTAGTAAAGTAATGGTTTGTGGGGCGATTTTACTTCCTTCATAGTCTTCCTCTCCTCGTATTATAAAGTAGTAGTGTTTATAGACCCTCTCCAGGGTCTGTATGCTATACTATTGGCGATACTGTAGATTGTTATTGTTCTCCTGCCACTTGATGGTTTTTGAAAGATTTATCTTTTATATTATTATCCCACATTTCCGCTCCTGCTTCAAATAAAAATCCCATAAAGTCTTCCGACCTTACGGGATGTTTTCTTTTCCAAAATTTAACAATTTTTAGAATTTTTTCTTTTTCTTCAGTTCTTCGTACAGCAGGCAGTAATTTTCATACCGCATTTTGCTGATTCTTCCCTCTGCCACTGCCTCCCGGACACCGCAGACCGGCTCATGGACATGGGAACAGCCTCCAAAGCGGCAATACTTTTCCTCCGGCACAAATTCCGGATAATAGGATGCCAGTTCTTCCTTCTCCATATCAAACAGTTCGAGGGAACTGAAGCCGGGTGTATCCAGAATATAGGTATCCTCCCCGACGGCAATCAGCTCGGAATGTCTTGTGGTATGCTTTCCCCGTTCAATCTTTTCGCTAATCTGTCCGGTTTCCATTACCACACCGGTCTGCAGACAGTTGACCAGAGAGGATTTTCCCACACCGCTCGGACCCGCTACCGTGGTCGTCTTTCCCGCCAGAAGTCCTTTTAGCTGCTCTACTCCGGTCTGTTCTCTGGCGCTGACCAGAACCGTCTGATATCCACAGCTTTGATAAATCCGGGCGTATTCTTCCCCTTCTCCCGCTTCATCCATATCCAGCTTGTTCAGGCAGATAATACAGGGAAGGTTCTGCTGCTCCATCATGATAAGGAATCTGTCCAGCAGATTAAAATTAGGCTTCGGCTTTACAATGGCAAAAATCACCAGTGCCTGGTCCACATTTGCCACTGCCGGACGAATCAGCTCGCTTCTCCTCGGAAGCAGGCTTCTGATATTTCCCAGATGCTTCCCCGCATCCAGTACATCCAGCTCCACATCATCCCCCACAAGGGGTTTTCTTTTGTCCTTTCTGAAAACACCCTTTGCCTTACATTCGTATATTCCGGCTTCTCCTGCCTCATCATGGGCATGCACATAATAAAAGCCCGCTATTCCCTTGACTATTTTTCCCTGCATTATTCCACCGTAAATTCAATTCTTCTTGTCACTGTTTTTTCTTCCGTTGTTCCCGCTATGGCAGTTCCATCCGCTGCCGTTGTGGGCTGGGTGGTTACTGTATAGGTTAAGGTCAGTGTTCCACCGGAGGAGCTTAAGCCGTGGGCATTGACAGACTGAGGGAAGGTAGCGGTTTCTGTTTCCGTAATCACCGTTCCATCGTCCGCCACCAGCTTCAGTTTTACCGTACCGCCGCTGTAATCCGGTGCCTCTGCCGTGGTCGGCGCGGAAATACTGGTATTACACTTATAAGTGACAGGCTGTGCCCCCTGGCTGACCTTAATATCCAGCTTTGTTTCCGGCTCTACCCAGGAGCCGTAGGAATAACTCTGATAGCAGACCTGTCCCGCCTCATAATCTCCATTGTATACATAGGCTACACTGCCGATTTCCAGACCTGCTTCGATTGCCTTGATGGTCGCTTCTTCCTCGGAAATTCCCATCAAATCCGGCACTCTCACCTTTGCCTCTTCCTTTCCGAGGCTGACTGTCACAGTAATGTTGGTTCCCTTCGGCACCTTGTTTCCTGCAACCGGCATCTGTGCCGCTACAATCCCTGCCTCCACATCCTCGGAATAGGCTTCCATCTTCGTTACCAAAAAGCCAAGGGATACAAGGTTGCTTTCCGCCTCCGCATAGGTGCTTCCCACGGTCTGGGGTACTTCAATCCCCTGAGGTCCCGCGCTGGCAGTCAGTGTCACCGTGCTTCCTGTCTTAATTTCCGTTCCCACTTCCACATCCGTGTCGATTACCACACCTGCATCAATGGTATCGGATTCCTCATAGGTTACTTCCGTCCGGATGCCAAGCTCTACCAGTGTATTTCTGGCATCCTCCACATTTTTCCCCTTTACATCCGGCATCAGTACCGTTTCCACCTGTTCACTGCTGCCTGATGTGCTGCTTTCCTCCGTCACAATAGGGCTTTTGGATTCTCCGCTGTCACTTCCGCCCATTCCGCCGAACACCTTCAGGGCAAGTATAATCACAATGATTACAATCACAACTCCCGCCGCAATCGCCAGAAGAGTTGTCACCCGTTCCATCCGGGGATTATAGTCATAGTCCTCTTCTTCCTCTTCCCCCTCATTCTCGTACATCGCCTCTGTATCTGTGCGGAGCCGCATGGTATCTTCCCTGGGGGCTGGTTCTCTGGCAGGCTGATAGGCGGTTCTCCGCTTAATCTGCTCCATATCCTTTTCCGTAATCATCCGGGTAGAGCCTTTCATATCCGGGTCATTCGGCACGACAAAATCCTCATCCGGATTCACCAGGGACTGCTTTAAATCCCCGATTAGCTCATGCATGCTCTGATACCGTCTTTCCGGAGACTTCTGGCAGCACTTTATGACAATACTCTCCACAGAGGTGGGAATTTCCGGTACAAATTCCTTGGGTGAGGGCAGTTCCTCCTGAATATGCTTGATGGCGATGGCAACTGTTGTTTCCCCGTTAAAGGGCACCCTGCCTGTCAGCATTTCAAAAAGCGTAATTCCCAGAGAATAAATATCGCTCTTTTCATCGCTGTAGCCGCCCCTCGCCTGCTCTGGGGAAGTATAATGTACACTTCCCATTACGTTAGAGGTAATGGTATTGCTGGTCGCTGCCTTTGCAATACCGAAATCCGTTACCTTTACCTTGCCGTCCTTGGAAATAATGATATTCTGGGGTTTGATGTCCCGGTGGATAATATGATTGTTATGGGCAGCCTCGATTCCCATGCTGACCTGAATTGCAATGCTGACAGCCTCCTTATAGGAAAGGCGCGCCTTTTTTTCAATATATTTTTTCAGGGTAATCCCTTCCACCAGTTCCATGACAATATAATAAATGCCGTTTTCCTCACCGACATCGTATACATTGACAATATTTGGATGCATCAGTCCTGCTGCCGCCTGCGCCTCTATCCGGAACTTTGAAACAAAGTTTGCGTTCTCGCTGAATTCCTGTTTCAGCACCTTGATTGCCACAAAACGGTTGAGCTTATGACACTTCGCCTTATATACATCTGACATTCCGCCGGTACCGATTTTTTCCAGTATCTCATACCGGTTGCCTATCATCATTCCAATTTTTACCATAAATGTTCTCCATTATCATAAATTATGCCGGATTCCTGTCAGGCAAGAGGCGCTATCAGAATCACACTGATATTGTCCCTTCCGCCCTTTTCATTCGCAGCGTTCACCAGACTTTCTGCCATTTCCACAATATCTCTGGCGCTTTCCACCACATTCAGTATTTCATCATCCTCCAGCATATTTGTCAAACCGTCCGTACACATCAACACCAAATCGTCCTCGTCCAGTTCAACCGTAAAAAAATCCGTCCTGACCGTATCCTCTGCGCCAACCGCCCGGGTAATAATATTCTTGTCCGGGTGGGTTTTTGCCGCTTCTCTGTCCAGTCCACCCCTTCTGACCATCTCCTCTACCCAGGAATGGTCCCTGGTAATCTGGCGGATTTTCTTCTTTCCAATCACATACAGTCTGCTGTCCCCCACATTTGCCACATGAAGGGCTTTTCCATCACAGCACGCCGCGACAACGGTGGTTCCCATTCCCTTCCGTTCCGGATTTTCCTCTGCCTCCCTGCGTACCCTTGTGTTCGCAGCCGCAATGGCATTGCCGAGTATCTCCGCCGGATTTTCCTCCGTTGCCCCCTCAATATGTTCCACAATCGTTTCCACGGCTCTTCTGGAAGCATAATCCCCTGCATTATGTCCGCCCATGCCGTCAGCCACCAGAAACAAATTCGGCAGCTTTCCCACCGGGCGCTCTGATGTATAGACTGCATCCTGATTCAGATTTCTTTTTTTACCAATATCCGTCTTAGAAAACGTCTTTAACACGTTTTTCGTTCCTCCAATGTCCCGCCCGCCTTTTCGGTTCAGCAGACGCACAGATTATTGTATCACACCATTTCCATTCTGTCCACGTTTACACGTATCCCGCTTTTTCACCTGTAGCGGTTCATTCTATCTCCTGAATATGCTTCCGGCGGAGCTGTCCACAGGCGCCGTCAATATCTCTGCCCATTTCCCTGCGCACGGTGGCATTGATATGGTTTTTCGTCAGTTTCTCCTGAAATGCCCGTACTCTGCCCGCCTCTGACTGCACATAATCCCTTTCCCTGATAGGATTTACCGGAATCAGATTGATATGACAGTTTAGGGGCTTTGCCAGTGCGGAAAGCCTTCCGGCATCCTCATCCGTATCATTGACGCCGCCCACCAGACTGTACTCAAAGGTAATCCGCCGCCCCGTCTTTTCAAAATAATAGGCGCATGCCTCCATCAGCTCCTGTATGGTATACCGGTTTGCAATGGGCATCAGCTCCCGCCGCTTTTCATCCGTTGCCGCATGAAGGGACAGCGCCAGGGTAATCTGTAACTGTTCCCCGGCAAGCTGCCGCATTTTCGGCACAATGCCGCAGGTAGACACCGTCACATTCCTCTGGCTGATATTCAAACCGTTTTCATCCGTCAGAAGCTGTAAAAACCGGAGCAGATTATCGTAATTATCCATGGGTTCCCCGGTTCCCATCACTACCACATTGGAAACCCGCTCCCCTGTCAGGAGCTGAATCGCATAAATCTGGTCCAGCATTTCCGAGGGGCGGAGATTTCTCTCCAGACCGTCCAGCGTGGAAGCGCAGAATCTGCACCCCATCCGGCAGCCCACCTGAGAGGAAATACATACGCTGTTTCCATGCTTATACTGCATCCAGACACTTTCCACCACATTGCCGTCCTCTAACTCAAACAGAAACTTTTTCGTTCCGTCCAGCTTAGACTCCTGCACCTGAACCGCCTGCAGCGCCGTATAAGTATATTCTTCCTTCAGTTTTTCCCGGAAGGCTTTGGAAAGATTCGTCATTTCATCAAAGCTTCTTGCCAGCTTTACATGCATCCACTGATAAAGCTGACCTGCCCTGAACGCCTTTTCCCCCATCGCCAGAAGTTCCCCTTCCAGCTCCCTTTTTGTCATTGATTTTATATCTTTCATTCTACTGTTTCCTTCTGAAACCGGGCGATGAAAAATCCATCCATCTCAAAAAATCCCGGCAATATCTGGATGCAGGCATTTTCCTCTTCCTCAGTAAGCCCTGCCCTTTTTTCCATTCCGCACTCTGTCAGAAGCTGCCTGATATGCTGCTTTTCCTCCCATACCTTTTCCGGCAGACTTTTTTCCAGTGACACCGGCTTGAATCCCAGTTCCCTGGAAAGGTACTTTACCATTTCCTCATTTTCCTGCCTGTCAATGGTACAGGTACTGTAAAGCAGGGTTCCCCCCGGCTTTAAATAATCCCTGCAGCTATCCACAATCTGTTTCTGTAAAGCTTCCAGCTCTGCCAGTCCCTCCGGTGTCACATGGTACTTGATATCCCTCTTCTTTCCCATGACCCCCAGACCTGAACAGGGCACATCCAGAAACAGCACATCCGCTTTTCCGGACATGGTTTCGTCTGTCACTCTGGCATCCCACACTTGTACCTCCACATTGGAAAGCTGCAATCTCTCGATATTTTCCTGTATTTTTTCTGTTTTTTCCGGTGAAACATCTCTGGAAAGCACCCGTCCTGCTCTTTCCGCTGCAAGCATGGTCTTTCCCCCGGGAGCCGCACAGGCATCTATACAAAAGTCCCCCGGTTTTATCTGCGCCGCACGGACAGCCAGCGCCGAGCTGGCATCCTGCACCGTAAATGCGCCCTCTTCATAGCCCGGCAGATTTTTAATCCCCGCGCTCTTTTTCAAAAGGTAAATGTCCGGCAGATAAGGGCTTTCTTCCCAGACAACTCCCTTTTGGGTAAATGCCTGTAAAAGCTCTTTTCTCTTGTTTTCTTCCGTTCTGCCCAAAAATCTGAGGGATACGGGATGAATCCCCTCAATTCCCTTTAAAATGGTTTCCGTTATCTCTTTTCCGTATTCCCGGCTCCAAAGCTCCACAATCCACTCCGGCATGGAATACTGCCCGGAAAGTCCCATTTCTTCCGGAGAAACCAGATTTTCCTTGTTTCTTGCAATGTTTCTTAAGACACCGTTGACAAAGCCCCGCAGATTCTGAAACTTCCTCTTTACCGCCAGCTTGCATGCCTCATTGCAGACCGCACTGTCCGGTACACTGTCCATGTAAAGGAGCTGGTAAACACTCATTCTGAGCAGACAGCGGATAAAGGGTTTCATTTTTTTCACCGGTACTTTGGAACAGGCATCCAGATAGGTGTCCAGTTCTATCTGACGCTCTATGGTTCCCTCTGCCACCCTTTTGATAAAAGCCTTTTCCTGAACAGGCAGATAATCCAGCTTATCCAGCGTGGCACGTATCAACTGATTAGAGTATTCCCCTTCTTTTTCCATGGTAAGCAAAATATCCAAAACCACTTCTCTGCTGTTCTCTGTCATTTCTAATCCTAATCTCCATTCCTGCGCATGCCCTTCGCGCAGACGCAAACTCTTAATCTCTTCTTCTGCGGTTTCCGCCAAACAATAATATCAGCCTTAAAAGCTGCAATGCCGCAGATGCCGTTGCAGCCACATAGGTCATTGCCGCAGCCCCCAGCACCTTCTTGCAGCCCTGGTTTTCCTCATGGCTTAACAGACCGTACTCTTCCACCTTCACAATCGCTCTGGATGAGGCATTAAACTCCACTGGAAGGGTTGCAATCTGGAACAGTAAGGACAGGGAAAATGCCCAGATACCAATCTGAATCAGTACCGTGTTCCAGCTTAACAGAATCCCCAGAAAAATAAGGGGCATACCAAGCTGGCTGCCGATATTGACAACGGGCACAAGGGCTGTACGGAATTTTAAGGGAGCATACTCTGTGGCATGCTGGATTGCATGTCCGCACTCATGTGCCGCTACTCCCACCGCCGTCACACTGGCACCATGATAATTGTCATAGGAAAGACGCACGGTATTTGTTCTGGGGTCATAATGATCCCCCTCAGAAGCGGAAAGACATTCAATCTGAACCTGATACAGTCCTTCCTGATTCAAAATCCTCCTTGCCGCCTCTGCTCCCGTCATCCCTGCCATATTTCTGACATCGCTGTAGCGCTTCATCACACTCTTTACACGGGCGCTGGCAATCAGGCAAATCAACATACCAAGAATTACCAGAAAATAAGTTGCATCATAATAAAAATAAGGCATACGAAGCTCCTCCTCTATTCTTCACATCCCAGGATTTCTCCCGGTATCATCCTCACACCCAGCAAAAAGTCATGGGCGGACATTCTCTTTTTCCCCGAAAGCTGCAGGCTGGTAATCCGAAGTGCCCCGCTTCCCGCAGCCACAAGAACCGCATCCTTTTCCACTGCCAGAATTTCCCCGGGCTTTCCCGCCTTCGAACTCTTCACCGGCTCTGCCTCCCATACCTTCAACTGCTTGCCGTGATAGGTGGTATAGGCGCTTGGCCAGGGATTCAGTCCCCGAATCAGCCTGTCCAGAATTTCTGCCGACTTCGTAAAATCCAGTTCTCCCATGGTCTTATCAATCAGATGGGCGTAACAGCTTAAAGCATCCTCCTGTTTCCTGGGTACCAGCTTTCCCTGCTCTAAAAGAGGCAATGCTTCCACTATCGCCTCTCCTCCCAGAACCATCAGCTTATCATGCAGGGAAGCGTAGGTATCCTTCGGGGATATGACAATTTCCTTCTGGTACAGCATATCTCCCGTATCCAGTCCTGCATCCATCTGCATAATGGTAATTCCCGTTTTTTCTTCTCCGTCTATAATCACATGCTGGATAGGAGATGCCCCTCTGTATTTCGGCAGCAGGGAAGCATGGATATTCAGACAGCCAAACTCAGGAATATCCAGTATTTCCTGGGAAAGAAGCTGTCCGAATGCCGCCACCACATAAATGTCCGCAGGATACTGCTTTAATTTTTCCACTTCCTCCGGTCTTTTAATTCTCACCGGCTGCAGAACGGGAATCCCATGCTCCAGCGCCACCACCTTCACCGGAGGAGGCAGAAGCTCCTGACTTCTTCCCTTCGCCCTGTCCGGCTGCGTCACAACTGCCGTAATCTCATGCCCCGCCTCTATCAGGCTTTTCAGCGCCCCTGCTGCGAAATCAGGGGTTCCCATAAATACAATCTTCATTTAGTCAACCTCTTCTTCCTCGTCATAGTTCACATCCTGTAAGGGTCCCTCTGCCTTCTCCACATAAAGATGTCCGTCCAGATGGTCCAGCTCATGACAGATAGCACGGGCAAGAAGCTCCGTTCCCTCCAGTTCAAATTCCTTCATATTGACATCCAGCGCCACCACCCTGACATAGTTGGGTCTTGTGACAATGCCGAATTTTCCGGGCACACTTAAGCACCCCTCCTGTCCGGTCTGTTCTCCGCTGGTCTCCACAATTCTCGGATTAATCAGGATATGCGGCTCATCCCCGGTGGTATCAATCACAACAATTCTCTTTAAAACGCCCACCTGGGGGGCTGCCAGTCCAACACCGTTTGCCTCATACATTGTTTCCAGCATGTCCTCAATCAATTCCTTAACTCTGGGAGTCATTTCCTTTACTTCCCTGCACTTCTTTGTCAATACATCCTCACCAATTTCACGAATATTTCTGATTGCCATTTTCCTCTCTCCATTTCCGCCTTACAGGTATTTCTTCCTAATTATAACGTATTCATCGGGTCAAAATCAAACTGTACGATTTCAGGGATTCCCTTCTCCTGTAAAACCGCCTCCAGAGCATCCTTGACCTCTACCAGTTTATCATACTTTTCCCCTTTTATATAGAACACAAATCGAAAAACATCATTGATGCGGGCAATCCCCGCCGGAGCCGGACCAATCATCCGACAGCCTTCTGCCATTCTGCCTGACGCAGTTTTTGCAAGATATTCTGCCGTGCGGCTTCCTCTTTCCTCGGACTTGGAATAAATCTGCACCGCCAGCATATGTGCCACAGGAGGGTATCCCATCATTTCCCGGTATAAAATTTCCTCCTGATAAAAGCCCTCATAATCCTGCTCTGCCGCATATACCACCGCATAATGCTCCGGCTGGTAGGTCTGAATCACAGCCTCTCCCGGAAGCGTTCCCCGTCCGGCTCTTCCCACCGCCTGGGTCAATAACTGAAAGGTTCGCTCTCCCGCCCGGTAATCTCCCACACTTAAGGAAAGGTCCGCCGCCAGTACTCCCACAAGAGTTACCTTCGGAAAATCATGCCCCTTTACAATCATCTGTGTTCCAATCAGTACATCCGCCTCTCCATCCGCAAAGGCAGATAAAATCTGTTCATAGCTTTCCTTTGTCCTTGTGGTATCCGCATCCATACGCAAAGTTCTTACCTCCGGAAACATTTCCTTCAGCTTTTCCTCTATCTGCTGGGTGCCTGCCCGGAAACCGCTGATATAGCGGGAACCGCATTTCGGACAAACCTTCGGCTTTGGCTCCTGATAACCGCAGTAATGGCATATGAGCTTTCCGCCCTTATGCTCCGAAAGGGAAACATCACAGTGGGGACATTTCATTACCTGTCCACAGGAACGGCAGGAAATAAATCCCGCATACCCACGCCGGTTCAGAAACAGAATACTCTGCTCCTTTTTCTGCAGTCTGTCTGCCAGCAGTTCCTGCAATTTTCTGCTGAAAATAGAGCGGTTTCCCTCCTTCAGCTCCTGCCGCAAATCCACCGTGTAAACTGTCGGCAGGCTGCCTCCGGTAAGCCTCTCCTTTAAGGTAAAGAGCCTGTACTCCCCTTTGTCTGCCCTGTAATAAGCCTCTAAAGAGGGGGTTGCCGACCCCAGCACCACACTTGCCCCCTGTAATCTGGCAATTTCCATAGCGGTTTCCCTTGCATGGTACTTCGGGGAAGCCTCGCTCTTATAGCTGCTCTCATGCTCCTCGTCTATCACAATCATTCCAAGACGGGGAAAGGGTGTAAACAGAGCTGACCTTGGACCGATAATCACATCTATCTCTCCCCGCTTTGCCCGCTCGCACTGGTCGTATTTCTCCCCCTTGGAAAGACTGGAATTTAAAACACTCACCCTGTCCCCGAAGCGTCTGTAAAACCGAAGCAGTGTCTGATAGGTCAGTGCAATTTCCGGAATCAGAACAATCGCCTGTCTTCCCAGTGCAACCATTCTCTCAATCAACTGCATATAAACCTCTGTCTTACCGCTTCCGGTAATGCCGTGAATCAGATAGGTGCCCGGATTACCTGCCTGAAAATCCTCCATCACCTCTGTTATAATTCTTTCCTGCTCTTTGCTCAGTTCTACCTTAAGCTCCTGCTTTTCCCGCTCCCTTACTCCCGCCTGTACCGGATTCCGGTAGCCGCTCCTGCTCTCGATTCTGAGCGCTCCCGCCGCCTCCAGACTGCGCATGGTAGATGCCGAAATACCAAGCTTTCCTGTCACCCATTCATAGGGGATTTCCGCCTGTTCCAGAAGTGCCTGCAAAAGTCTTTCCTTTGCCACCTGCTTCTTTCTTTTACATTCCCCCAGAAGGGAAATCAGCTCCTCCCGCTCCATATTCCGGATGATTTTTCTGTGTTCCAGCCCCCTGACGGTCTGCTTTGCGGGGAGAACGGTTTTTAATGCCTGAATCATGGTGGAACCGTAGTTTTTGCGAATCCAGCCCGCCAGTGCAATCATTTTGTCCTCAATGCTGACGCCTCCCGGTACGATGCCCTGTATTTCCTTCATCCTCTCCGGTTCAAACTTACAGACATTTCCGATTTCAACCACATATCCCTTTACCAGTTTATTTCCGTTTCCGAAGGGAACATTCACACACATCCCCGTTTCCAGCTTTTCCGCCAGCCTGTCGGGAATTTTATATTGAAAGGTTTTATCCAGTTTTTCATGTGAGATATCCACAATGATATCTGCGTAAAGTGCTTCCAATGCTTCCTCCTAAATATGCTGCAAGCCTCCATCCAGAAGCTCCTTTATGATAACTCTCTCATCCATGGGATATTTCTTCCCCTTGATTTCCTGATAATCCTCATGTCCCTTTCCTGCCAGAACAATCAAATCCCCTTCCTCTGCATGGGAAATGGCATAGGCAATGGCCTCCCGCCTGTCGCAGATTTCCACAAAGCTGCCCTTTGTCTTTGCAAAGCCCGTCTTAATGTCCTCGATAATTGCCTGGGGTTCCTCAAACCGGGGATTATCGGAGGTAATGATTGTCAAATCTGCCAGTCTGCCGCTGACCTCTCCCATTTCAAACCGTCTTTGTCTGGAACGGTTTCCGCCGCAGCCAAACAGGCAGACAAGGCGTCTGGGATGATATTCCTTCAAAGCAGTAAGCAGGCTCTCCAAAGCCATGGCATTGTGGGCATAATCAATCAGCAGAGTAAATTTATCGGAAACCGGTACCTTCTCGATTCTGCCCTTAACCTTTGCAGCAGGAAGCGCCGCCTGAATATCTGTTACGGGTACTTTAAAATGCCTGCATACAGCAATGGCACACAGGGCATTGTATACGCTGAACCTTCCGGGCATCGGCGCTTCCACATCAAAGTCCATCAGACCGGACACATGGAAATCAATTCCCAATGCTCCCGGCTTATGCACCAGCTCCAGATTTTCAGCACGGAGCATACAGCCCTCTCCCATGCCATAGGTTTCCACCTGACAGGTATGCCCTTCCAGCACCTTTTCCACATGGGCATCATCCCCGTTTACAATACCGATTCTGCACTGCCTGAACAACATTCCCTTGCAGGCAGTATATTCTTCAAAGCTTTTATGCTCGTTTGGTCCGATATGGTCCGGCTCCAGATTGGTGAAAATACCGTAATCAAATAGAAAGCCCTCCGTCCGGTGCTGCATCAGCGCCTGAGAGGAAACCTCCATGACAACGGTATCCAGCCCAGCCTGCACCATTTCCGCAAAGGATTCCTGTAAACAATAGGATTCCGGTGTGGTATTGGTTGCCGGGATATGCTTTTCTCCGATAATAGTTTCTATGGTTCCCACAAGTCCCACCTGAAAGCCCGCATGCTCCAAAATAGATTTTACAAGATATGTGGTGGTTGTCTTTCCCTTAGTTCCCGTAATTCCTATGGTCTTTAGCTTTTCCGCCGGATGTCCGAACCATGCCGCGGAAAGAAATGCCAGCGCATATCTGGTATCCTCCACCCGGATAACCGTCACGCCCTCCGGCAGCTTTTCCAGCTCCTCCGACACAACAAGTACAGCGGCTCCCTTATCCGCTGCCTCCTGTGCAAAGGTATGTCCATCAAAATTTGCCCCGATAATACAGACAAAAAGACAATCCTTCTCTATTTTTCTGGAATCATATACCAGACTCTTTACCTCCGTCTGTACACTTCCCTGCAAACATTCATATTCCAATTTTTCCAATAATCCGGATAACTTCATATCTGCCCCCATTTCTGGTCTTTACCTGACCGCCCGTGTTATTCTATTTTACTCTACTTTTTTCTTTTGTACCACACTTTTTTTCAGGGCTTTCCGTTACAATCAGAAAACCCCAGGCTCATCGCCTGGGGTTTTCTGATTTTCTTATGAGGGGGGAGATAGTGAGTTCATCAACTATCTGAAATACATATTAAAGTACAAATGTGTCAAAAGTGTGTCCATTTTCTAATCTAATTCTTAAAAAATTCTGTTTAAAAAATGAAATACTTTATTTTTTCTTCGGAACAAATTTCATCCGCATCATATACCAGAAGCTTCCTGCCAGACATACGGAGGAATAAGCACCGCATACGATACCTACCATCAGAGGCATTGCGAAGTCCCGGATGCTTGTAACACCCAGAATGTAAAGCACTGCTACCATGACAAAGGTTGTCAGGGAAGTGAAAATACTTCTGGACATGGTCTGGGTAATACTCTTATTAACAATGTCCTTCAAATCATCCTTGCCTGTCATCACTGCCATATTCTCACGGATACGGTCAAAGATAACAATGGTTGCGTTGATGGAATATCCCACAATAGTCAGCATACATGCCACAAAGGTGTTGCTTACGGAAATTCTTGCTGCCGCATAGAATGCCAGTACAACCAGAACATCGTGCATCAGAGCCAGAATGGAGCTGATACCGAAACGGATATCGCTGAAACGGATTCTGATGTAAATCAGCATGCAGACAATTGCCACAATCACTGCCAGAATGGTGTCTGACTTCATTTCATCGCTGATGGTGGAGCTGATGGTTTCGGAAGTAATCTGGCTTTCTGCTACACCGAAATCGCTCTCAAACATCTGGTTCAGGGCCTCTCTCTGTTCCATGTTCAGGGAATTGGTCTTGAAAATAACCTCGTTGGAATCCTGTACTGTCTGAATCTGTACGGTGCTTCCGGTCAGCTCTTCAATTTTGGGTACCACTTCACTGTTTGCCTTCTCTAAGGACATTGCCTCCTGGAATACAACAGTAGTTGCTGTACCGCCCTTAAACTCAAGGCTGTAATTCAGGGCATCTCCGGTATTTACCTTGTTGGCACCCATTACGACGAATCCCGCAAGAATCACTGCTGCGGAAATGCCAAAGAAAATTCCCTTCTTGGAAACAATATTCAATACCTTATGCTCTCTGCCCACGCCATAGAACTTTTCGTTCCGGATGCCCAGTGCATAGAAAGCATACAGAATGTATCTTGTCACAACCAGTGCGGTAAACATGGAAAGTACAATACCAAGCGCCAGTGTCTGTGCAAAGCCCTTTACAGAGCCAGGTCCCAGCAAAAGCAGAACCGCTGCTGCAATCAGGGTTGTGATATTACCGTCGATAATAGCGGACAGTGCCTTGTCAAAACCGGTCTTAATCGCTGTCTGTACAGTCTTTCCGGCTGCCAGTTCCTCTCTGATACGGGCAAAGATAATAACGTTTGCATCCACCGCCATACCAATCGAAAGGATAATACCTGCGATACCGGAAAGGGTCAGTGTCATATCAAAGCCGTTTAACAGAAGGACTACCAGTGCCACATAGGACAGCAGACCGATGGAAGAAGCAAAACCGGGAACCAGATAAACGATGCACATGAATACCATAACGATAATCACACCGATTACGGCTGCCTTTAAGCTTGTCTCAATGGCATCCACACCAAGCTGAGCGCCTACTACCTTGGAATGAAGCTCTTCCAGTTCCAGCTTCAGACCACCGATACGGACGGTTGATGCCAGATTTTCTGCCTTTTCATAGGATTCCATAGGGGAAATCTGTGCGTTTCCGTCTGTAATTGCTGCATTTACATTCGGCGCGCTGATAATGCTGCCGTCATAATAAATTGCCAGAGATTCACCCTTGCTGTATGCATTCTGGGTTGCCTGTGCAAACTTCTCCTTGCCTTCCTCTGTCATGGTAAGGCTTACCGCATACTCATTTCCCATATTGGTCTGGATGGAGCCTGCGTTTGCTTCCTTGACATCAGTACCCTGTACTAAAATGGAGCCATCTGCCAGCAGTTCCTCAATGGTCTTGTTTAAGGTATAAACCACACCGACTGTTCCGTCTGCGTTCTGTGCATACTGTGCGGTATAGTTCTGGTTTCCGTCTGCATCTGTCTGTGCAATAAAGTACAGGGAACCGGGTCTGCCCAGTTCTTCCAGAATAGCATTTGCATCGCTTACGCCGGGAATTTCAATATTGATTCTGTCTGTTCCCTCCTGATATACAATTGCCTCTGTACTGTAATTCTCCACACGCTTCTGTAACTTTGCAATGGTATCACTCATATCGGTTGCGCTGGGTTCTTCATCCCCCACAACCTGATAGGTAATGCTGACACCGCCTGCCAAATCCAGTCCAAGGCTGATATCAGAAGCACTTCCCGTTCCGCTGGCATCCACACCGAACAGGTCAATGTAGGTTACGCCAAGCAGCAGCACCAGAATACAGAGCAGTATTGTGATTGCTTTGCTCTTTTTCATCGTTTTTCGCCCTTTCTTATCCTTATTTAATGCTTTTATCTTTTATGCCTGTTCCTCTTCCATCTGGGAAACCTTCAGCATAATTGCACATTCAATACGCTTTCTCTGCAATTCACATCCCACATCATAGGCATCATTGATGTTGCCGTGGAAATTATAGGAATTGGCAGCACAGCCGCCGCTGCAGTAAAACTTTGCAAAACACTTGCGGCACTTCTCTTTTGCGTAGACGTTACAGCATTTAAATTCATCCCGGATATCCTCCCGGACAATTCCCTCATCCACATTGCCCATCAGGAATTTTTCATCTCCCACGAACTGATGGCAGGGATATAAATCTCCCCAGGGAGTTACTGCCAGATATTCCGTTCCGGAACCACAGCCGGAAAGTCTTTTTGCCACACAGGGACCGCCCTCCAAATCAATCATGAAATGGAAGAAATTAAAGGGCTTTCCGTCCTTTCTTCTCTGAATCATCGCCTTTGCCAGCTTGTCGTACTCTTCCTTTAACTTCGGCAAATCTGCTTCCTGAATTGCGTAATCATCCGTGGGCTGCGCCACTACCGGCTCTACGGATATCTGCTGGAAGCCCAAATCCGCAAGGTGAAGCACGTCCTCGGAAAAGTCCAGATTATTATGGGTAAAGGTACCTCTCACATAGTAGCGCATCTGCTCTCTGCTCTCCGCTACCTTCTGGAACTTCGGCACAATCAGATCATAGCTGCCCTGACCGCCTCTGAAAGGACGCATCCTGTCATGGATTTCCTTTCTGCCGTCAATACTAAGTACAATATTTGCCATTTCTCTGTTGGCAAATTCCAGAATATCATCATTTAACAGAACACCGTTTGTTGTCAGGGTAAAACGGAACTTTTTATTATGAGGCTCTTCCAGACTTCTTCCGTATTCTACCAAATCCTTTACCACCTGCCAGTTCATCAGGGGTTCTCCGCCGAAGAAATCCACCTCCAGATTGACCCGGTTGCCGGAATTTGCCACCAGAAAGTCCAGTGCCTTCTTTCCTACCTCAAAGCTCATCAGGGCTCGTCTGCCATGATATTCTCCCTCCTCTGCAAAGCAGTACCTGCAGGCAAGGTTACAGTCATGGGCAATATGCAGGCAAAGTGCCTTTACTACCGTCTGACGCTTCTTGAAATCAAAAACATAATTCTCATAAATATCCGGTGCAAAAAGCTGTCCCTGGGCTTCCAGTTCCAGTACTTCATCCACCGCCTCTGTAATTTCCTCTGCCGGATAGGGAATATTGGCAAGATTCAGGACCGCCGCCTTGATGGTATCCGCATCCTTAATTCCTTCGTTGACAAGAGGTTCTACCAGAGGAATCATATCATATACAATATCGTCTACCACATGGATAGAACCGCTGTTCACATCCATCACGATATTATAGCCATTGCTTTTATACTGATGTATCACTGATATTTCCTTTCCTTCCGGATAATTATAACACGCAAAGAAGCAGCGACCGGAATCGCTGCTTACTCCAGTGTACTACCATATTGCCGGATTATTTAATCTTCTCACAGCTCTGATTACCTACTGTACAGGAAGTCTTGCAGGCAGACTGGCAGGATGTCTGGCACTCGCCGCAACCGCCCTTCTTCATGGACTCCTTCAGATTTCTGGTTGTTAAGGTTTTAATATGCTTCATTTGATAATTGCCTCCTTATGGATTAAGTCGTAACCTGAACAAATCGTTATCAGTATAACATAATTTTATGTTTTGTAAAAGAGTTTTTGAAAAAAATTCCTTAAAACCGCCCCCTAACTTAACATTCCACCAAGCATCCCGCCACCGCAGCAGAGAAAAAGGGTGGTAAAAAAGGAGCGTACCCCACCTGTTTCCGGCTCTCCGAAAAGAAAAGAAAGGGCTGCGAGAATACAGAAATACGCCGCTCCCTCCAAAAGTCCCCAGAAAAACCTTCTGTTCTGCAGCTTTTTTCCGGCAACGATGCCCGCCACAAGGGAAGCCAGCGCATAAATAACTGTAATGGCGGCTCTGGCTGCCTTCTCCTGTAATCCTACCTTATATAAAAGAAGGGCTAAAAACAACAGCAGGAGAAAGGTCAATATGTACGCCAGAAGCAGACTCATCAGTAATTGTTTTCCCGTCTGTTTCGTTAGTTTCATCTTACACCTCCTAAAGTTTTTGTAAAATCTTATGCATCGTGTTTAAAAATCTTGACAATTGCTTTATCCTTCCTGTATAGTTATCTCATTATATTATCTTGAAAAGGAGTGAATTTTTTTGGATGCCTCAGGTGTCATACAACTAGTTTTTCTCGCGCTACTCATTCTTTTATCTGCTTTCTTTTCTTCGGCAGAAACCGCTCTTTCCACCGTCAACCGTGTACGGATTCGTACTCTGGCGGAAGAAGGGAACAAGCGTGCCATAAAGGTAAATCAGGTATTGGAAAAGTACAGCAAAATGCTCAGTACAATTCTAATCGGCAATAATATTGTCAATCTGTCAGCATCTGCTCTGGCAACAACCCTTGCCATTCAGATTAGTCTGCCCGTCGGTATCGTTACCGGTATTCTGACTGTTGTTGTCCTGCTTTGCGGTGAAATCATTCCGAAAACATGGGCGATGACCTCTTCAGAAAAGATATCCCTCACTTACTGCAACATCATTTACGGCTTAATGCAGCTTTTAACTCCCGTTATTTTTGTGGTAGATAAGCTGGCAAACGGTATTCTGTTCCTGTTACATATCGACCCGAACCAAAAAGGGAATGCCATGACAGAGGCAGAGCTGCGTACCTATGTGGATGTCAGCCATGAGGACGGTGTCATCGAATCAGAAGAACGGGAAATGATTTACAACGTGTTCGATTTTTCCGATGCACAGGCAAAGGACATTATGATTCCCCGTATCAATATGGTAACGGTAAGCATTGATGACAATTATCAGGATGTCCTCGCCGTTTTCCGGGAATCCATGTATACCAGACTTCCTGTTTATCAGGATGACAACGACAATATTGTTGGTTTTATCAATATAAAGGATTTTATCCTCACCGAAAATGAAGCCGACTTCTCCATTAAAAACATTATCCGGAATGCCCATTATACATACGAATTTAAAAAGGTGGCTGACCTGCTCTATGAACTCCGGGAAAAGACCACCAGCGTTACCTTCGTCTTAAATGAGTACGGTGCCACAGTTGGTATGATTACCCTGGAAGACCTTCTGGAGGAAATTGTCGGAGAAATCCGGGATGAATATGACGAGGACGAGGCGGAGCTGATTCAGGAAGTGGGCGAACGCACCTGGCTTGTGGAAGGCAGCATGAAGCTGGATGACATCAATCATGAGCTGGGAACCAGCCTCGACAGCGAGGACTACGATTCCATCGGCGGTCTGATTATCGAATGTCTTGACAGACTTCCCGAGGACAACGAGGAAGTTACCCTTCCAAACGGTATCCACTTAAAGGTTCAGGGCATCGACCAGAACAGAATTGTCAAGGTTCTGATGACCTTACCGGAAGAAGAAAAGGAAAGCGAGCAGGAAGAAGCTCCCGCTGATACCGAATAACCTTTTCCATATATGAAATAAATAATAGAAAGCCCCTGAAGGAATCTCATTTTAACTGATTTCTTCAGGGGCTTTTAAGTGTATCTTTTTATATGTCTGTTCTCTTCTGCTCACTTTTTACTATGTCTTTAACCGGGTATCTTTGTCCGTATTTACTTTGCGAAGATTACCCGGATATCTGTTCCCTTGCCCTCTTCACTTTCCAGCTCCATCTTTGCCCCATGTCTGGCAATGATATGCTTTACAATGGCAAGTCCAAGGCCGGTTCCGCCAGTGGATTTGGAACGGCTCTTGTCCACCCGGTAAAACCGCTCAAAAATCCGCTCCTGATGCTCCCTGGGTATTCCGATTCCGGTATCCTTCACTTCCAGTACTACTCTGTTCTCTTTTCCCCGACAGACCATAACATCAACTCTTCCGTCCACGTTATTATACCGGATGGCATTGTCACACAGATTATATAAAAGCTCCTCTATCATCTGCCTGTTGCCGTTGATTTCACATTTTTCTCCCTTCAGGGCAATCGTAACCTGATGCTTTTCCGCAGAAATCTGTAACATGTTTACACAGTTATCTGCCAGTTCATACAGGTTTAAGGGTTCAAACACGGCTTTCTCCTCCGGGCTGTCCAGTTCCGAAAGCCGGATAATATCATTAATCAGCGTCAGCAGCCTTTCCGCACTGTTCCGAATCCCGTGGGCAAAGCGCACCACATCCTGCTCCGATGCCATTCCTGTTTCGATTAACTCCGCATAGCCGGAAATGGAAGTCAGGGGCGTTTTCAGTTCATGGGAAACATTTGCTGTAAATTCCTGGCGCATCTGCGCATTTTTCATAATATCCTGATGCTGTTCCTGTATCATGGAAATAAAGGGGGAAAGCTCCTCGTATTCCGCAGCATCCACCGTTCCATCCATATTTTCCGCCAGATTTTCAATGGGCACCAGAAGCTTTCTTGTCAGGAAATGTGCCATTCCCAGGCTTAACAGAATCAGCGCTGCCAGTATCCAGACAATGGTGGGGAAAACACTGCTGAAAATGCTCACAATGCTACCCGCTTCCTTGGCTACCCTTAAAATTCTGCCATCCTGTAATTTTACCGCATAATAAAAGGTATTTCTGGAAAGGGTTTCCGATTTCCGGACGGATTCCCCTTCTCCGCTGTCCAGGGCTTCTTTGATTTCCGGACGGCTCAGATGGTTTTCCAGCGCATCCTTGTTGACTTCATTATCAAAAATGACTTCTCCGGAGGGTTCAATCAGCGTTACCCGGATTTCTCTTTCCACCAGTCTGGCTCCCAGTGCTTCCAGCCCGTCCCCGGCCTCCGCCGCCTCCTGCATCACCACAAGGTAATCCTTTAAATCTGCCAGCACCTGCCCCCGGAACAGATTATAATAGACCACCGTAATCAGCCCGGTCGTCAGTATGATTGCCACAAGAGATATTACCACAAACATCCGGTTCATTTTCTTTTTCATAAGAATCTCCATTCCTGCACAGCTCTTCTGCGCATCCCGTTTGTACCTCTATTCGTTCAGAATATATCCCACATTCCGAACCGTTTTTATCATGCTGCCCGCTTCTCCCAGCTTCTGTCTGAGGGTTTTGATGTGCATGTCCAGTGTTCTGGACTCCCCTTCAAAATCCGTTCCCCAAATCCGATCCAGAATCACCTCTCTGGTGGTAACAATTCCCGCATTCAGCATCAGAAGCTTTAACAGTTCGTATTCCTTATAGGTCAGTTCACAGGGGGTATCGCCTACAAATACCATATGCCGCTCCCTGTCCAGAACCACTTTTCCCTGCTTCAAAATCTTTTCCTTTTCTTCCCCCGCACCGCTTCTTCTGAGCAGCGCCTTGACCCGGGAAATCAGTTCCATAATCCCAAAGGGCTTGGTCATATAATCATCCGCGCCAAGATCCAGCCCTTTTACCTTGTCCAGCTCTGTGGTCTTTGCCGTTACCATCAACACCGGAATCATCACCGTTTCCTTATCGGAGCGGAGCCTCTTTACCAGAGATAAGCCGTCCTCATCCGGCAGCATTACATCCAGAAGAATCAAATCCGGCAACTCCTTCTTTAAAGCCTCTTTAAATTTTTCGCCGGTATCAAAGCCCTCTACCCGGTATCCTACATTCGTCAGCGCAAAGCTTTCAATTTCCTGTATACTTTTATCATCCTCAACAACATAAATCAGTGCCATCCGGATTCCCCCTTTCTGACTGTCCACAGCCTTATAACTGTTCAGAGCCACATTCGCAAAATCGCCTCTTCGAGGCTTTCCTTTTGCTCATGTTCGGCTTCTCGCCTATAGACTTTCTGACTGTCCACAGCCTTATCACTGTTCAGAGCCACATTCGCAAAACCGCCTCTGCGAGGCTTTCCTTTTGCTCATGTTCGGCTTCTCGCCTTATAGAAATGATTGCGCAGGTTTCCCTTAGTGAGCAAGCTCCCACGGGAAACCTGCGCAATCATTTCTGCATGGCTCTGAACAGTTACACTTTATAATACAAAATTATCGATTGCAAGCGCTATTTACGGTAACTGATATCTTTCCCGGTATGATGCCACCTTTTCCTCAAATTCCGCATTGTTTTCCGATTTTAATTCGTCCAGATAAGCATGAGGGTCAAACTCCTCCCCGCTGTCCAGAATACTGACTGCAATATTCGAGCAGTGGTCGGAAACCCGTTCCAGATCCGTTGTGATGTCAGAAAGCAGAAAGCCCAGCTCAATGGTACACTTTCCCTTCCGCAGACGCTTGATATGTCTTTGTCTGACATCCAGATTCAGTCCGTCAATAACCTCCTCCAGAGGCTCTACCTGCTTTGCCAGTTCTTTATCATCCTCTGAAAAGCTCAGCATGGTTATCGTTAAAATATCATGAATTGCCTTTTCAAAAATTTCCAGCTCCCGTCCTGCCTTATCGGAAAAATGCAAGTCCTTCTCCTGCATCTCATCCGCAGCCTGCTTGATATTCAGTGCATGGTCGGAAATTCTCTCAAAATCCCCGATACAGTGTAAGATGGTAGAAAGCGTTACACTGTCCTGCTTCGACATATCCTTCGCACTGAGCTTTACCAGATAATTTCCAAGCTCGTCCTCGTACCTGTCCACCCGGCTTTCCAGCTCTGCTACCCGTTCCGCCTTTTCCGTCTGATAATCCGATATCAGCCCCATTGCCAGATTCATGGATTCCTCTGCCAGTCCCGCCATGGTAACTGCCACAGTTCTGCTCTGCTCTACTGCATAGGCAGGCATTTCTAAGAATCTGTCATCCAGAAGCTTCAGCGCATCGGATTCCACATTAACCTGCTTCTCCTGTGCATCCTCCGGGATAGACAGCCTTGCCAGCTTTACCAGCAGCTTTGAAAAGGGGAACAGACAGATGGTTGCCGTCACATTAAACACACTGTGAATTGCCGCAATTCCGAAGGGTGTTGCCGCCTCTTCCATAAAGGAGAAGGGAACCGCCGCATTGACTGCATAGAATACCACCATGAATACAATGGTTCCAATCAGGTTAAAATAGAGATGAATCAAAGCCGCCCTTTTTGCATTTTTGCTGGCACCCACACCGGAGAGAAGTGCCGTAACACAGGTACCGATATTCTGTCCCATAATAATCGGAATCGCTGCGCTGTACCCTACTGCTCCCGTCGTACAAAGCGCCTGTAAAATTCCCACTGAGGCAGAGGAGGACTGAATCACTGCCGTTAAGACAAGACCTGCCAGCATACCCAATATGGGATTGGAAAAGTTGGTTAAAATTCCGGTAAACTCCGGCACATCTGCCAAAGGCTTTACGGCACTGCTCATAGTTTCCATACCAAACATCAGAACAGCAAACCCGATTAAAATAACCGCTATGTTCTTTAACTTATCCTTTTTGGAAAACATCAGAAAACCGATACCTATCATGGCAAGTATCGGAGAAAAAGAAGTGGGCTTGCACATCCGCACAATAAAAGAAGAACTGTCAATGCCGGTTGCACCCAGTATCCACGCTGTCACCGTTGTACCGATATTGGCACCCATGATAATTCCCACTGCCTGTTCCAGCTTCATAATACCGGAATTGACAAATCCCACTACCATAACCGTTGTCGCAGAGGAGGACTGAATCACCGCCGTTACACCAAGTCCCATCAGCACTGCCTTAAAGGGATTGTTTGTCAGCTTTTCCAGAACACTTTCAAATTTGCTTCCGGAAAGCTTTGCCAGTCCGTCCCCCAGCATATTCATACCATACAGAAAAAGTGCCAACCCGCCCATCATTGTCAGAAAATCAAAAAAATCCATATTCATTCCTCGCTTTGCATTTTACCTGTCACCGTTTACATTTTCATACTAGCTTTCCTATGTAAAATGCATAACCAGGAAATGTAAAATCTATGTAAAATCGAAAAATCAATAGATTTCCTGTCCTGCTATTTTGCCTGTTATCTGAAAAACTGCCCACTCTGCAATATTTACTGCATGGTCTCCCACCTTTTCCAGATACTTTGCTATCATCAGATTATCCACTACCTTGTCTGCATCCATGGACTGCTTCTGAATTGCCTCCATCATGGCACTCTTGACCTGATTGAACAGATTATCTACAATGTCGTCCCGTTCAATGACCTCTATGGCAGTTTCCTCATCCCCGTTTCCGAAGGCTTCCACAGAATCCCGCACCATGGCACAGGCTGTCGCAAACATTTCCTCCAGCAGACCGTCATTTTCTTCCTCTCCGAAAACACTGTTCCGCCGCAGGAAAAGCTCCGCCATATCCGAAACATGATCCCCGATTCTCTCCAAATCCGTTACAATTTTCAGGGCTGCTGAAACAAGACGCAAATCCCTTGCCACAGGCTGCTGCTTCGTCATCAGTGCCAGACACTGCGCCTCTATGCTGCGAAGCATCTCCTTGCTCTGTCTGTCGCTGCTTAAAAGCTGGGTGAGCACCTCCCTGTCGTTCTTTTTGATGGCGATGGAAAGCTTATCATATCCGATTTCCGCCTGTTCTGCCATCTCCGATACCTTTTCCTTTAACTGCTCCAGCTCCTGCTCAAATATAATTCTTGGTGACATTCTCTTTACCTCCTCTTATCAGCCAAACCGTCCCGTAATATAATCTTCTGTCCGCTTATCCTTCGGTCTTGAGAAAATAACCGGTGTTGCACCAAATTCCACCACTTCTCCCACCAGGAAAAATGCCGTATCATCGGAAACTCTCGCTGCCTGCTGCATATTATGGGTGACAATGACTACTGTATACTTTTTCTTTAAGCCTTCCATCAGCTCTTCGATTTTCAAAGTGGAAACCGGGTCCAGAGCAGAAGTCGGCTCATCCATCAAAAGCACCTCCGGTTCTACCGCAAGGGCTCTTGCAATACAAAGTCTCTGCTGCTGTCCTCCCGACAGTCCCAGTGCCGATTTTTTTAACCGGTCCTTCACTTCCTCATAAATCGCCGCTCCCTTCAGGGCATTTTCCACAATCTCATCCAGCGTTTCCTTATTCCGGATGCCATGAAGTCTGGGGCCGTAGGCAATATTATCATAAATGCTCATGGGGAAAGGATTGGGCTGCTGAAATACCATGCCTACCTTTTTCCTGAGCAGCGTGGTATCCACCCGCTTATCATAAATATCCTCTCCGTCCAGCAAAACAGTGCCCTCGATTTTCACATTCTCCACCAAATCATTCATCCGGTTGATGCACTTTAAAAAAGTAGATTTTCCACAACCGCTGGGACCGATGAAGGCGGTTACTGCGTTACTTTTTATCTCCATATTTACATTTTTCAGGGCATGATTGCTTCCGTAATATAAGTTCAAATCCTTTACCGAAATCTTACTCTTTTCCATATTTCCTCACATTCTGCCGCCTTTTGCAGCCTGTCTGTTGCAATTCCTATTTTCCCCTGTTTCCGGTGATGAGCTTCAGCAAAATGTTAATCATCAGTACAATGATAATCAGCACGCATCCAATTCCGAATGCCACATCATACTTTCCGTTCTGCATCTGCAAATAAAGTTCTATGGTCAGGGTTCCACCGGGCTGTAATGCTTTTTCAAAAATCTTTCCCACATTCTCCACGCCGCTTCCCCCGAACTTTATCAGGGTTCTGGCGCTGCCCGCGGTAAACAGAAGCGCCGCAGACTCTCCCACAATACGTCCTACCGCCAGAATTACGCCGGTCAGGATTCCCGATTTTGCGGAAGGGAGTAAAATAGTGCGAATCATATACCACTTTGTAGCGCCCATTCCAAGCGCCCCGCTCCTGTAGCTGTCCGGCACCGTCCGAAGCGCCTCCTGGGTATTCCGCACAATCAGGGGCAGCACCATCAATGTCAGTGTCAACGCACCATTTAATATGGAATATCCCAGTCCCAGGGTATTTCCGAAAAATACCATACCGAAAAGTCCGAAAATAACGGAGGGAATACCGGAAAGGGTTTCTGTCGTAAACTCAATCAGCTTTACCAGCCTGCCCGGTTTTGCATATTCATTCAGATAAATGGCGCCCCCGACTCCGATAGGGGTTGCAATCAGTAACGTCAGGATAATTATGTAAAGAGTATTTACCAGATTACCGGCGATTCCCACCGTATTTTTCAGACTGCTTGTAACGGTTGTTAAAAACTTTAAGCTCAGGGTTCCGCTGCCCTTAACGAACACATATCCGATAATCCCCAGAAGCAGGAAAACCGCAACCCCTGCTGCTCCGTAAATTGCCGCCAGTATAAAGCCTTCCCCCACCCGCTTTTTTTTGTGATACAAGGTCGTATTTGTCATTCCTGCAAATCTCCCTTCTTTAAAATTTTAGACAGGGTAATATTTATCAGCATAATGAATACAAAAAGCACCAGTCCGATAGTAAACAGCATCTGCCTGTGGGTTCCCTGGGAATATCCCATCTCACTGACTATCGCTGTTGTCAGGAAACGTACCGAATTAAAGGGAAGCGGTGCATTGACGCTGCTTCCTGATACCAGTGTAATCGCCATTGCCTCGCCGATTGCCCTTCCTACTCCCAGCACAACCGCCGTCACAATACCGGAACGGGCTGCTGGAAGGATGGACTTGAAAATTGTCTGTACATGGGATGCTCCCAGTGCAAGGGATGCCGCCTTGATGCTGGGATGCACCGCTTTAATGGAAGCCTCACTGATATTGATAACCGTTGGCAGAATCATAATCGCCAGCACCAGAACCGCTGACAGAAGATTCGCACCGCCGGTAAACTGATGGTTCGGGGAATCCTTAAATACCCAGAGTTCCAGCTTGAACATCAGCGGATTTAACAGGTAAATACCAAGCAGGCCGTAAACCACCGAAGGGATTCCTGCCAGAAGTTCCACCGCCGGTTTTACAATCCTGGCCACTCTTTTATCTGCTATCTCTGCCAGAAATACCGCCGTCAGGATTCCCACCGGAACACCGATACACACCGCAAGCACCGTACCGATAACAGAGGTCAGGATAACATATAAAATACCAAACCGGGGTGTCTGCGCGGTGGGCGCCCAGACTGTGGTAAAGAGGATTTCCTTTAAGCCCACCTTCCGGATTGCCGGCGTACCGCTGATAATCATATATAAGGTAATGGAGGCTACCGCCAGAATGGCAAAGGAGGCGCAAACGGTAAATATGATTTGCGCCACTGACTCCACTACTGCTTTCTTCTTTTTATTTCCTGTAATTGTCGTCATTCCTTTTGCACCTTTCACAATTACTGAACTGTAATCAGACCAACCTGTGCTGCAACACTCTGTCCTTCCTCGCCGAGTACAAAGTCAAACCATGTCTGAACCAGCTCGCTCTGCTCGGAAATCTCTCCCTTTGTTGCCATAACGAAGGGTCTGCTCAGGAAATACTTGCCTGCCTTGATGTTCTCAGCAGTAGGCTCTACGCCCTCCAGAGGAAGTGCCTTAACGCTGTCGTCTACCACATCCAGTGAAACATAGCCAATCGCGCCGGGGGTAGATGCTACCTTTGCCATAACAGCACCGGTGCTGTCCAGTTCATTTGCGTAAGCGCACTTGTCTGCCACATCCAGCAATTCCTCGAAGGCTCCTCTTGTACCGCTTCCTGCCTCACGTCCAATCACGATAATCGGTGCATCTGCTCCGCCAACCTCAGACCAGTTGGTTGTTTCTCCAAGATAAATACCGGAAAGCTGCTCCTTTGTCAGACCTTCTACAGTGTTAGCCGGGTCAACACAGACCGCAATTCCGTCAATGGCTACTACATTTTCCACTGCGCCCTTGCTCTTCTCCTCATCCTTTAAGTTTCTGGAGGAGTTTCCGATATCTGCTGTACCTGAAGTTACTGCCTCAATACCCGCGCCGGAGCCTACAAACTCTGCCGTTACCGTTACGTTGGGATACTTTTCCATAAAGCTCTCTGCCAGTGCATTTGCCAGCTTTTCCATAGACGTACTGCCTACCATCTGGATAGAACCGGAAATGTCTGCTGCAGAGCTGTCTGTTGTACTACTGCTCTCTGTTGTGCTACTGCTCTCTGTCTGACCCGCTGCGCTGCCGGATGCTGTGCTACCCGTCTGACCTGCTGTGCTACTGCCTGTTGTGCTTCCTGTCTGTGTATTTCCGCAGCCTGCCATGCTTCCCATTACCAGGGCTGCTGTTCCAATCAATGCCATTACCTTACCAATTCTTCTTTTCATAATCTTCTCCTCCATTGCTTCTTTTTGTTTTTTTCTTTTTCCTTGTTTACGAGTAGAGCATAACAGGAAAAGACATCACAAAATATCATACCGGAGTAATATATTGGTAAATTGTCTGTAAAATGCCATCCGCGATTGCCTGGGCTGTTTCTTCAAAGCGTTCATCCAAAAGCTGATTGTCCCCATCCGTATTGATAAATCCCACCTCTACCAGAACAGCTGGCATCTGCGTCCTGTTCAAAACCACCAGATTCGGGCGCTCATTAACCCCCAGATTCAAGAAGCCCACCTGTTCCAGTTGTTCATTTATGTTTGCTGCCAGCGCAGCCGCAGCTCCGTATCTGCTGTAAACCAGACTTTCCACGCCGTTGTACTGATTGGGATAGGGGCTGGAATTTCGATGAATGGACACAAAATAATCCGCCCCTGACTCATTCCCCTCCATCGCCTTCTGATAGGGGGATTCATACACATCCGTCGTCCTTGTATAAACTACCTCCACCCCATTGTTTTCCAGAATTTCTCCCACCGCCAGCACCAACGCCAGGGCATCATCCGATTCTCGTCTGCCGTTGTAAGTCGCGCCGGGGTTTACTCCTCCATGTCCGGCGTCCAAAACTACCTTTGCCATAATAAAAAACCCTTCGCACCTCTTTCCTATTAGAGTATGCGAAAGGTTTTCATTCTGTTATTCTCAAATTTAAGCGAAAAGCTGTCAACCCGCAAACTGACTGTTATAAAGTGTTGCATAAAAGCCGTTCTGCTTTAAGAGCTGTTCATGACTGCCCTGCTCGATAATGTTGCCATCCCGCATCACAAGGATGGTATCTGCCTCCTGTATGGTGGAAAGTCTGTGGGCTACAATAAAGCTTGTTCTTCCCTTCATCATGGTCGCAAAGGCATTCTGAATCTTTAATTCCGTTCTGGTATCAATGGAGGAGGTTGCCTCATCCAGAATCAGCATGGGCGGCAGACAGAGCATTACTCTTGCAATACAGAGAAGCTGCTTCTGTCCCTGGGACAGGCTGCCTCCGTCCTCTGTGATAACGGTATCGTACCCCTCCGGAAGTCTTTTGATAAAGCTGTGGGCATGGGCTGACTTTGCCGCTGCAATTACCTCTTCATCCGTTGCCTGAGGCTTGCCCATCCGGATATTATCCCGGATAGTTCCGGCTCTGAGCCATGTTTCCTGCAGCACCATACCATAATTGGTTCTGAGGCTGCCTCTTGTCATATCCCTGATATCCGTTCCGTCCACCCGGATTTTTCCGCTGTCCACATCATAAAACCGCATCAGCAAATTGATAACCGTGGTCTTTCCACAGCCGGTAGGTCCCACAATCGCCACTCTCTGTCCCGGCTTTACCTCCAGATTGAAGTTCTGAATCAGCTTCTTTTCCGGTACATAACTGAAATTCACATTTTCCAGCTTTACATTTCCCTTTGCATGCTCCAGAACCAGCGCATCCTCCTTATCCGGAACCTGAGGCTCCTCTGCTATCAGCTCAAAGATACGTGCCGCACAGGCAAGGGCATTCTGCAGCTCCGTTACAACGCCGGAAATTTCATTGAAGGGCTTGGTATACTGGTTTGCATAGCTTAAGAAACAGGATAACCGTCCTACGCTGATTCCTCCCCGGATTGCCACAAAAGCACCGAAAATACCAACTCCCGCATACACAAGGCTGTTGACAAATCGGGTTGCCGGGTTGGTGATGGAGGAAAAGAAAATTGCCTTCAGGGAACAGGTCTGCAATCTGCCGTTTATTTCCGCAAACTGCTCCTTTACCTTCTCTTCCATGGAAAAAGTCTTTACAACCTTCTCATTTCCAATCATTTCCTCAATAAGGTTTGTCTGCTCTCCACGGGTTTCAGACTGCTGCCTGAACATGGTATAGGTTCTGGTTGCAATAAACTTTGCCACCAGGAAGGATACCGGCGTAATACAGATAACCACAAGGGCAATGGGAATATTTGTCACAAGCATGAATATCAGCGTACCGATAATTGTCAGCACACCTGTAAAAAGCTGGGTAAAGCCCATCAGAAGCCCGTCCGCAAAGGTATCCACATCCGCGATAACACGGCTTACAATATCGCCGTATGCGTGGGAATCCAGATACTTTAACGGCAGCTCTTCCAGTCTGCGGAAGGCATCCTCTCTGATATCCTTTACCACCCGGTAAGTAATATGGTTATTACAGGTGTTCATTACCCACTGGGCTGCCGCCGTAAATACCATTGCCACCGCAATTTTCTTCATAATCGCAAACACTGCCGGAAAATCCACATTTCCCTTTCCCAACAATAAATCCACCGCATCTCCTGTCAGAATCGGAATATACAGTGTGAGAACAACCGTCACTGCCGCCAGAACAAGGGACAGTCCTACCATAAACCAATATCTTCTGATGTAATTTAATACCTTTTTCAAGGCATCCATCTGGGATGACTTCTTTTCCATTTTTCCTGCCATTCTAATCCTCATTTCTGCGCATACTCAGCCTTTTCTGCCTTCAGACGCTCCTCCGGATACTGGGAATAATAAATTTCCTTATATACTTCGCTGCTCTTTAACAGTTCATCGTGGGTTCCGATGCCAGCCATCTCTCCGTCATCCAGCACAATAATTTTGTCTGCATGCCGAATGGTAGAGGCTCTCTGGGAAACGATAAAGGTTGTGGTATTGCCCTCCAGCTTCTTCAATGCCTCTCTGAGCTTCGCATCCGTTGCATAATCAAGGGCGGAAGCACTGTCGTCCAGAATCAGAATTTCCGGTTTTCTGACCAGTGCTCTCGCAATTGTCAGTCTCTGTCTTTGTCCGCCGGAGAGGTTCTTGCCGTTCTGGGAAATTTCCGCATCCAGCTTTCCGGGCTTTCCTTCTACAACCTCTCTTGCCTGCGCCGTGTCAATTGCCGCCCAGAGTTCTTCCTCCGTTGCATCTGCCTTTCCCCAGGCAAGATTGCTTCTGATAGTTCCCTTGAACAGAACAGCCTTCTGGGGCACAACACCGATTCTTTCACGCAGCCTGTCCACAGGTATTTTCCGGATGTCTTCTCCTTCCAGCAAAACAGCGCCCTGGGTTGCCGGATAAAATCCGGGAATCAGATTTACCAGAGAACTTTTACCGGAACCAGTACCACCGATAATACCAACGGTTTCTCCCCTGTTCACGGTAAAGTTCATATCATGCAGGGTTTCCGCACCGGCAGCCGCATAGGTGAGGGAAACATGGTCAAACTGCAGGAATGGTACTTCCCCTGTCTGTTCCCCCTTTTGTGCTGCATACGTCTCACACAGAGCGGAAACATCCTCATTTTTAATTTCAAATACGCCAGCCACACGGTCAGCACAGGCAAGCGCCTTCGTAATCGTAATAATCAGGTTTGCCAGCTTTACCAGCTCTACCAGAATCTGGGACATGTAGTTGACAATGGCAATCACCTCGCCCTGTGTCAGATTTCCTACATTAACCTGAATTGCCCCAACATAAATCAGCACCACAATCGCACCGTTTACGATAACATAAGTCACCGGGTTCATTACCGCACTGATTTTTCCGACGAAAATCTGGCTGTCCGCAAGCGCCTTTGTATAATCCTTAAATCTGCTTTTCTCTTCCTCTTCCTTATGGAAAGCCCGGATAACCCTGACACCGGTCAGATTTTCTCTGGTCAGTCCAAGCACCCTGTCCAGTCCCGCCTGTACCTTTTTATACAGGGGCATTGTCCAGAGCATAATACCAAATACCACGATTGCCAGAAGCGGAATTGCCACAACAAACACAAGGGCACTCTTCACATCAATGGTAAACGCCATTATCATGGCACCGAATACAATAATCGGAGAACGTAAAAACAATCTCAGTACCAGATTCACGCCGGACTGCATCTGATTGATATCACTGGTCATGCGGGTAATCATAGTAGAGGTTCCCACCTTATCAATATTTGTAAAATCCAGTCCCTGAATATGGTCAAACAACGCCTGACGCAGTTTTGTGGAAAAGCCTACCGCCGCCTTTGCCGCAAAAAACTGCGCTGTAATGGAACTGATAAGTCCCACAGCTGCCAGTGCAAGAAGATACAGTCCCATCTTTCCGATGTATCCCATATCCTCGTTGGCAATTCCCCTGTCAATAATATTTGCCATAACAAGGGGAACCATCAGTTCAAAAAAGGCTTCCAGCAGCTTAAACAAAGGCGCCAGAATGGATTCCTTCTTATAGTCCTTCAAATACTTCATTAAACGTCCCATCGCATTACTCCTGTGTTTCTTTTTTATCTGTTTCCGTGCAGACAGCCATGGCATACCCTGCCTCCGGCGGCGAAAATTCCGCCCAGCTTACCCCAGACGGTTCTCTTTGCAGTACCGGCAGTACACCCTGCCCGGTAAGCTTACCATAAGCCTCCTTTTGGGTCCATAAAGTAAAGAAAAGTGCCTGTCTCTGTTCCTCGTTACTTTGCTCCAGAAGCTGATATTCCTCTCCGGTAAAAAAGCGCTTCGCCAGCTTCCTTTCCTCTACTTTCTCATACTTCTGGATATCCGCTCCGATTTTCTGCTCTGATACCGCGCATATCACATACTTCCCCGAATGGGAAAGACTGAAATACAGAGGAAAGCCCTCTATTTCCGGCTTGCCCTTCTCTCCGAAGAGGTATCTGACAGAAGCAGGACGGTCTGTTTCAGCCAGCAGTTCTTCCATGCTGCACCGTTTCACTTCCTGCAACGGTATCTGCTTTTCATAATCCCGGAGCATTTTCTGTAACAGAAGCCCTGCTCCAAGGCTTGCCGCCCGGTTCCGGGCATTTTGGATTTTTTCTGCCTTTTCCCGCCGTACTTTGTCCACCCGCTTCATTGCTTCTTCCAGAAAGAAATCCAGTTTTTCATTCTCTGTTTCCGGTATTTCCAGCAGATATACACCTGTTGCCATCCTGATTTCCTCTTTCATCCTGCCCGCAGGCAGTCAAAAAGCTGCCGCAACTTTCACTGCGGCAGCTTCCCTTTATTCCTGTTTTGCAGTAATTGCGAGATGTAATTCGTCAAGCTGTTTCTGTTCTACGGTTCCGGGTGCTCCCATCATAATATCCATTGCATTCTTATTCATGGGGAAAGGAATAATCTCCCGGATACTGTCCTCGCCGCAAATCAGCATAATCATACGGTCTACACCGGGTGCGATACCGGCATGAGGCGGTGCTCCGTAACAGAACGCATTGTACATTGCGGGGAACTTGGCCTTCACATCCGCTTCTCCAAGTCCTACCAGCTCAAATGCCTTAATCATGATTTCCGGGTCATGATTTCTGACAGCGCCGGAGGAAAGCTCTACTCCGTTGCAGACAAGGTCATACTGGTATGCCAGAATCTCAAGAGGCTCCTGATTGCAGAGCGCATCCATTCCACCCTGAGGCATGGAGAAGGGATTATGACAAAATTCCAGTTCTCCGGACTCCTCACCGATTTCATACATGGGGAAATCCACAATCCAGCAAAATTCATAGCAGTCCTTCTTCATATGCTTTTCACTGGCAGCTCCCAAAAGCTTTCTCAAAACACCTGCGGTCTTCTGCGCTTCCAGCTTCTTTCCGGCAGCCAGACCTACAAAATCGCCCTTTTTCAGTCCCAGTGCTGCAATCACAGCTTCCTTACGATCCTGCAAGAACTTGGAAATTCCACCTACAAACTCCCCGTTTTCGTCCAGTCTGAACCAGAACGCCTTGCGGGCTGTCTGTACCTCCACCTCTGCACAGATTGCATCAATCTGCTTACGGGTTGCGGTAAATCCATCTACTACAATCGCCTTTACCGTCTGTCCCTCAAAGGGTCCGAAACCGCAGTCTGCCATCACTTCCGTTACATCTGTCAGTACAAGGTCAATGCGGAGGTCCGGCTTATCAGAACCGTATTTATCCATAGCCTCCAGATAGGGAATCCTTACAAAAGGAGCCTTGGAAGCCTGCTTATAAAGACCATATTTTTCAAATACGGGAGGCAGCACTGTTTCCACAACGGAGAAAACATCCTCCTGGGAAGCAAATGCCATTTCCATATCCAGCTGATAAAACTCTCCGGGAGAACGGTCTGCTCTTGCATCCTCATCTCTGAAGCAGGGTGCAATCTGGAAATAACGGTCAAAGCCGGATGCCATTAAAATCTGCTTAAACTGCTGAGGTGCCTGGGGCAGCGCATAAAATTTGCCCGGATGATTTCTGGCAGGTACCAGATAATCTCTTGCACCCTCCGGAGAAGAACAGGTCAGAATCGGTGTGGTGATTTCCATAAAGCCCTGAGAAATCATTCTCTGGCGAAGCTCTGCCACAATCTGGCTTCTCATAACAATATTCTTCTTCATATTGGGATTTCTCAAATCCAGATATCTGTATTTCAGACGGGCATTTTCATCCGCCTCTCTGGACTGATTGATTTCAAAGGGAAGTGCATTGTAAATACATTTTCCCAAAATCTCGATTTTATCCGGAACCACCTCAATTTCACCTGTGGGCAATTCCATATTCTTGTTGGAACGCTCTCTTACAACACCTTCAACTGAAATAGTGGATTCCTTGTTGATGCCATCCATGATGTTCATCATGTCTTCTGTTTCTATAACAAGCTGTGTTATACCGTAAAAGTCCCTCAAAATCACGAATCCAAGATTTTTGCTGACCTTCCGCATGTTCTCAAACCAGCCTGCAAGAGTAACCCTCTCTCCTACATTGCCAATTCTCAGCTCATTACAGTTATGTGTTCTGGACTGTACCATTGTCTTTGCTCCTTATCCTTTATCTTTTCAATTCTTCTTTATAAAATTCCTCAAAGTCCTCGTAGCCCTCTGCAGTAAGCTGCTCCTTCTGGAATTTCTTGTTCTTATTCATCCGGGCAACCAGAACCTGCGCCCCGTTCTGACGCTCCTTCTGTGCCTTGGCAATCACTTCACAAAGCCGCTGTCCGCTGACACCCTTCTCAATCAGATAAGCCACCTTCTTCGGACTTCCCGGCACCTTAAAGCCACTTTCCATCAAAAGCATGACAATCCGCTCAAAGCCGATGGAAAAGCCGCAGGCAGGTACATCCTTACCGGTGAACTTGCCCACCATTTTATCATACCGTCCACCGCCGCCGCAGCTTCCACCAAAGCCCGGAAGGGCAATTTCAAAAATAGTGCCGGTATAATAGGACATTCCCCGTACAAGGGTAGCATCAAATACCATTTTAAACTCTGCTCCCTTTGTCACGCTGACACTGTCGATAATCTCCTGTAAGCCTTCCGCTACCTCCGGCTCCAGAACATCCCTTAAGGTTTCTGCCAGATAGGCAACTCCGTTCTCCTGCTGCTCCAGTTCCCGGTACAATGCCAGATACTTCTCAACAGCTTCCTTTGCAAAGCCCTTTTCCAGAAGCTCCGCCTCAACGCCCTCCAGACCAATTTTATCCATCTTGTCCAGCGTAATGAATACGCTGTCGTAGGCTTCTTCCGCAAATCCGCTGTAAGCCGCCATTGCCTTCAAAATCTGCCTGTCATTGATACGGATTTCAAAGCCCTTAAATCCCAGCTTCCCCAAAGTGGTTGTTGTCGCCAGAATCAGCTCTATTTCCGCCAGATTGGAGGGTTCTCCCAGAATATCAATATCACACTGCATAAACTGACGGAACCTCCCACGCTGGGGTCTGTCCGCACGCCATACATTTCCCATCTGCAGTGCCTTGAAGGGAGAAGGCAGACTTGCCGCATTATTGGAATAATATCTCACAAGCGGAACAGTCAAATCATAACGCAGACCGCCGTCCACTACCTCTTCCTCTGTGACAGCCTCTGCCACATTTAACTTCTCTCCTCTTTTCAAAATCTTGAAAATCAGCTTTTCATTATCGCCGCCCTGCTTGTTTGTCAGGTTTGCGATATTCTCCATACAGGGAGTTTCAATGGAAGTAAATCCAAACTTGCCGTAGGTTTCCTTAATCACGCCGATTACATAATCCCGAATCTGCATCTCCTCCGGTAAAATATCCTTCATACCCGTTACAGGCTTTTTGCTCAGTGCCATATCTCTTCCTCTTTCCGGTTTTTATCCATATAATGATACTTTTTTTCTCGGCTACTGTCAATACACTCTCACTAATATCCCCTTACAGTTCCGCCATGTAGAAAGGACTTCTGTTTGCCACCTGTTCTGTTTCCATGTTATAATCCATATTATTGATTTCTATTCCGCAGGCATATTTTTCACATTAATCTCCATTCCGCAGGCATCCCTTTGCCGAAGGAATCGCGAACTGAATTTCAGATTCAGTTCTGCGATAAAAAGCTACTTTGTGACGCCTGCGGCACAAATAGCCGTGTGAAAAATCAGCATATCAATCTGATTTTTCACACTAATCCCCATTTCTGCGCACTTCTCCAACGCATCTCGAGTTTGTGTCAAGTGCGCGCAGACACAAATCTCGCGTGTGAAACTTAGAACTTCTTCACGAAAGAGCCTTTGCTCTGAGTAATTAGAAGTTCTTTTCACACTAACCTGCTCTTTATAAAGGAGGAAAAATCATGATTACAACGCTTCTCTGGGATGTGGACGGCACCCTCTTAAATTTTCTTGCAGCAGAGGAAGCTGCCATAAAAGGTCTGTTTCAGGAATACCATCTGGGAATTTGTTCTGATGAAATGCTGCAAAGATACTCCCAGATAAATAAAACCTACTGGGAACGTCTGGAAAACGGAGAAATCTCCAAATCTGAAGTCCTGATTGGACGTTTTCGGGACTTTTTCAGAGAAGAAGGACTGGATACCTCTCTGGCAGAAAAATTTAATGAAGACTACCAGATTCGTCTGGGAGATACCATTGTCTACCAGGATGACAGTCTGGATATTGTCCGCTCCCTGAAAGGAAAAGTAAAACAATACGTGGTTTCCAACGGAACCGTTCTTGCCCAGACCCGAAAGCTGAAGCTGTCCGGGCTGGGAGATTTGATGGAGGGCATCTTCTTATCCGAAACCCTTGGCGTAGAAAAACCCAGTCCGGCATTTTTCCAGAAGGTCTTTTCCGCTCTGGGCGATGTGGATAAATCCCGGACTCTGATTATCGGGGACTCCCTGACAAGCGATATCCGGGGAGGCAACAATGCCGGAATACTCACCTGCTGGTATAATCCCGGGCACTTCTCTGCAGACAGCCGCTATACAATCGACTATGAAATAGCTGATTTGCATGAACTATATCATATTCTTTCACCCTTTTGCTGCAAATAACAGCAGGCATATGACAAGTTAAGACTTTCCCGCCGACAATACTGCCAGACAGATTGGCAACAAATAAAACAAAATCAGATAATAACGGACATCCGAAACCGGTCCTAACAAATTGGTACTGCAGACTAATATTATCAGCAGAAATCCCAGTATGGCAGGCTTCTCCTTTTTCCAGATACAGTAAAACCATGCCACCAGAACCAGCCAGACCATGGTGCCTGTACTGAACAATAACCGCACACCTATCCAGTCAGCATACTTTCCCCAGCGGATTTCTCTGTAAAATTCGTACAGATTCGGGTTGCCCGGTGCTCCGTTTTCATCATTCCATGTGGTATCAAAGTAGCGTACTCCCGTTTTGTCCATGGTTATCGTCCATGGATACCATGCCTGATAGGTATTATACAACAATGAACTCAGATAAACACCCGGATATTGCATCCCCTTCTTCAGCCAAAATCTCAGATATTCTCCTTTGTTTTCCAATAAAACCGGCAGTCCCTGCGAAAAATTCGCCTTTATGCCATCTGCCATGACCGGATCATAGCACAAAAGATTTTCCGGCGGAACAACCCTGCCAAGCAGCTGATATTCCTCTTCCGTAAAAGCATCCTCTCCCTTTTCCACATAGAGCCTTGCTATCTGCTGATATGGCACACATAAGGCTTCATCCACCTCGCCCGGCTCCGCATCCAATGCAAGCAGCAACCCTTTATTGATAAGAATACAGGATACCACGACACCCGCAAACAAAAATAACTGCTTTACTCGTTTTCTGGAAAATAATAAAAGAGAACTTATTCCAAAGACAACAACTCCATACACCACATTTTTTCGCATCAGACAGGAAAGGGTAAGAAATACACCCGGCATAAACCATTTTCGGAACGCTGCCCTTCCCGCCTCTTCCAATATGCTGTATAACTCATTCAACTGCAAAAACGCCATCAAGAGAAATGCATAACACAATACATCCTTGGTGGGACTCATGGCAAACATGACTACCACCGGGCAGAATGCGTAAAAGCAAAAGGAAAACAGAAATAGACCCTTTCTTTTTGTTTTCTTTAAAATATATTTCAGGGAACAGGTCATACAGCCCGCAAGAATAAATATCTGAACAGTATTCACCAGAAACAGCCCCAGAGATAAACTGCTATCGTCTATTTTATATCCCAGTGTAATCAGCCCACCGCAAAAAAGGGTATGCAGCAGGGGATGATGGGAACTGTACGGAATGGTATCATACATTACCTGTACCAACTGGTTTTCCACATCATAATTGTTATATCCTGGATAACAGCACCAGAGAAAAAACATCCAGATACTAAATAATAACAAAAAAGTAACTGCCCAGAAAAATCTGCCTTCTTTATGTGCTCTGATTTCCACTCTTTCTCTGTTCTCCAGAAAGGTAAATGTCACATAGAAAAAAACATCCAGCAAAAGCCACTCCAAGATTCCCCATAACAGACACTGCCACACTTTCAGCACACCAATTCTCTGAAGTAAGACACTCCTGTGCATGGAAGAACCATAATTCATGCTTAGCTGCCAGCCGGCAATCTGTAAAAAGGTAAGGATAAAAGAAAGTATGGAGGAAACTGCTAACTTCCTCTTCTGTATCTGGATTTTCATATTAATCCCCATTTCTGCGCACTTCTCCAACGCATCTCGAGTTTGTGTCAAGTGCGCGCAGACACAAATCTCGCGTGTGAAAAATATGCTATCAGGCATATTTTTCACACTATTCCGCAGGCATTCCTTTGCCGAAGGTATTTAAAGGCTACTTTGTGACGTCTGCGGCACAAATCTTATTTTGGGGATTTTTCCTTCTGTAAAAGCTTCCGGTAGGCTGCATCCATGCCAATCGCCCCTAAAGGCGCGGTAATCAGAATTGCAAGCACTGCCACCGAAAGAACAATCTGTCCACAGGGCAAGCCCATGGCAAGCGGAACCGAACCGATTGCTGCCTGCACAGTTGCCTTCGGCAGATAGGCAATCACACAGAAAAGCCGTTCCTTTTTATTCAACTCCGTTCCTGCCAGGCAAATCAGAACTCCTATTGCCCTGACTGCCAATGCCAGGACTATCATAAATACCGCCAAAAGTCCGGCCTGCATGGTATATCGGACATCTACCGCCGCTCCCACCAGCACAAAGAGCACCACCTCCGCCGCTATCCAGAGCTTTCCGAATTTTTCTGAAAGCCTGCCTGAAACCTTTTCCGGTGTCTTTTTCTTTATCACACAGGCCATGCTTACCACAGCCAGCAAACCGGATACAGCGATTCTTTCCTTCAGCCAGCCTTCCACCGCCATCATCAGGAAGGAAAAACCAAGTATAATCAGCACCTTCGTACTGTTCCGGACAAGACTGCCTTTCTCATAATTCTTTTCAAAAAACCAGCTTAAAATCCATCCTGTTAAGGCTCCCAGCAGGCATCCCAGAACAATCGATACAGGAATATTCACAAAATTCTGCATATGCAGACTTCCTCCCTGTGCCATGCTGGAAAAGGATGTAAACAGGACAATCACAAAGATATCGTCACAGGATGCCCCTGCCATAATCAACTGGGGAATACTTTTCTCTGTACCATATCCCTTTTCCATGAGCTGTACCATCCGGGGAATCACCACTGCCGGGGATACCGCCCCAAGCACCGCCCCCATCACAGCCGCTTCGATTCCTGTAATCCCAAGAATTTTGGGTGCGAACAGGAAATATGCCAGTATTTCAAATCCTGCGGGAACAAAAGCCATCAGCACCGCAGGTCTGCCCACCCGCTTCAAATCCGCCAGATTTAAGGATAATCCTGCTTTCAGTAAAATAATAATCAGTGCCATCTGCCTTAACTGCGAAGAAATACTTAAAATAGAATCATCCAGCAGATTCAGCACATAAGGCCCCAGTAAAATTCCCGTAAACAGCATACCGATTATCCTCGGTAATTTCACCCTCTGGCAGATTGCCGCAGCCGCCAGCCCCAGCAGAAAAACAAGCGCCAGTGATGTCAACATATCCTTTTTCCTCCAGCATGGAATATCCGCACCGTAGGTCCGCCGTTTCCATATTCCAGTACCGCGGTCAAATCTGCCCGGTTCAGCCAATCCAACGCCCTGCTGTCCGTTGTAACAACCGGCTTCCACTCGCCATCCCTGCACTGGTTGACAATGTGAACAGTACATTTTTTACCCTCGCTGTCCAGACCCTGCAGGGTATACTCTGCCCGGATACTCTCGCCGCCTTCCGGGCTTTTCCGCCTTACATCACAGCCGCCCGGTAAAACCGTTCCCTGAAAACACTCATTTTCACAATATCCCGTAAAGAAGATTTTTGTTGTCATCTCCTCTCCAGCTTTCTCCTCTTCCGTATCCGTAATCAGCACACGAATCGAAAGTACCTCCCGTCTGCCCGCCAGGAACTGACAGATAGAAGAAAAAAAGCTTTCGTACTGGGCTTTGTCAAAAAAATGTCCCATATTCCGAATCAACTGCAAATGACACTGTCCCTTTTCATAACAGGCTTCTGCCCGAATGGCATAAGAAGCATCTACAATCGTATCCTCCGTCCCCTGTAAAAGAAGTACCTCCCCTTTATATTTGGGCAGTTCCACATACGGATCCATCTGCACCACATCCTCATGCAGCTTCCTGCCAATCTGTGTTTTCGGACATTCCATCACCTCCGGAACCGCAGCCGGGTCATAGCTTGCCCCGCCCAGGCACCCTCTTCTGGCGTGCTCCGGGATACACAATGCCGGGAACACCATTATCAGCTTCTTTATTTTTTCACCGCATCTGGCCGCAGTCAGCCCGGAAACCAGACCTCCCTGACTGCAGCCCAGTAAAATCAGATTTTTTCCGTCCACAAAGCTCTGCTTTTCCGCATAGTCTATTACAGTAAGCAAATCCTCTATTTCCGTGCTGATTGTCATATCCGTTGTAGCCCCGTCGCTTAAAAGCACCTTATCCGCAAACTTGCTTCCGCCTCCGCAGAAGCTGAATACAAATGCGGCATATCCAAGCCCGGCAAAATCCCTGCCAAAGGGTACCATAGTCGTATAATTCCCGGTAAATCCATGGCTCAGAATCACACATGGATACTTTTTCTCCCCTGTCGTTTCCGGCAGATAATATTTTCCCCGGATTGTCAGACCATCCCTCTCACAAGTAAAACTTTTTTCTACAATTCTCACTTTTCCCTCCCTGACTGTCCTGCCGTTTCCTTCTCTCCAGATTTCTCCTCATCCCGCTGTACCGCAAATCAGGGCATACGCGCTCTTTCGCCCTGCTTCGCAATGCATCTCGAAAATCAAAGATTTTCCTCGATGTACGTGCTTCGCACTATCATACAATAAAAATAACATATGCCTTGTGCAAGCACGGCATATTTCATTTTTATTGTATGGCATTGCTCATTGCTTTCGTTCATTATATCATAAACTCGCAAATTCGCGCTATCGCGCTTATTGTCCTGCTAAACGCAGGACATTTGCTCGTTAATGAGCCCAGAAAACCAAATGGTTGCTTCGCAGCCGCTTGGTTTTCTCTGAGGCTCATTATATCACAAAAATCCCCTGTGGAAATACCGCAGGGGATTTTTCTGACAATATATTATCTCTGTACACGTCCGGAAGCATCGCCGCCAGCAAGTGTTTCAACTTCTTTTCTGGATACCAGGTTGAAATCTCCAGGAATGGTATGCTTCAATGCAGAAGCAGCTACACCATACTCCAGGGCATCCTTGAAGTTCTTTCCATCCAGCAGACCGCAGATAACGCCGCCTGCGAAGGAGTCGCCGCCGCCTACACGGTCAACGATAGGACGAATGCTGTATTCCTTGGAATGATAAAATTCCTTGGTATCTCTGGAATAGATACATGCAGACCAGCCGTTATCAGAAGCGGAATGGCTTACACGCAGAGAGGAAATACAGTACTCAAAGTTGTAATCTGCGACCATCTGCTCGAAGATGGACTTGTATCCGCCCAGCTCCAAATCACCGCTGGTAACATCTGTCTTACCGGGCTTATAGCCAAGAACCAGCTCTGCATCCTCTTCGTTACCGATACATACGTCAACATACTGCATCAGGTTCTTCATAACCTTCTGAGCCTTCTCGGAAGACCACAGCTTCTTACGGAAGTTTAAGTCTACGGAAACCTTTACGCCATGCTTTTTAGCTGCCTTCAGTGCTTCCTCGGTCAGAACTGCTGCTGCATCAGATACAGCAGGAGTAATTCCGGTAAAGTGGAACCAGTCAGCGCCTTCAAAGATTGCATCGAAATCGAAATCTGCTGCTGTTGCAGTAGAAATAGAAGAATGAGCTCTATCATAAACAACCTTGGAAGGTCTCATTGCAGAGCCACTCTCCAGATAGTAGATACCAAGTCTTTCACCGCACTTTGCGATGTGCTGGGTTCCTACATTGTACTTTCTCAGTGCTGCTACTGCACACTCACCAATCTCATTATTGGGAACTGCAGTAACAAATTCTGCATCATGGCCATAGTTAGCCAGAGATACTGCTACGTTAGCTTCTCCACCGCCATAGCATACATCGAACTCGTCAGCCTGAATAAATTTCTCGTGATTCGGGGTGGACAGTCTTAACATAATCTCACCCATGGTAATTACTTTTGCCATTGTCTTAAATTCCTTTCTTTCTCTAAACTCTATCCTGTCTTTGGATGCTTTGCATCCCGGATAAACTGATTACTTCTGTACAAGGTGTACTGCGAATCCGCCTACTTCTTCCTTCAGATAAATTGCCTTGTACTTGCCCTTCTCATCCTTCTTGGGCTCTTCAAACTCAACACCAAGAACAGTGCTCAGATAGTTGACTGCTCTCTCAATGTAGTTGGTTCTGATAGCAATATGACCGTTGGTTCCCTTGAAAGGTGTCTTCATTACTTCTACTGCTGTACCGGAGAAGATGGAGCTGTTGCCAACCTTTACAGGCATACCAAACAGGAAGCCGTAACGATTTGCAATCTTGAGTGCCTCTTCTTCGTTTGCTGCGTTGATACCGATATGAGCCAGTTCAAAGCCAAGCATTGTCTGTACAGCTTCTCTTGTCAGCTGCTCAATCTTGTCCCACTCACCAGCGTTGATCAAATCTCCGGGAACCATCCAGGAACCACCGCAGGCAATAATCTTGGGGAAGTCAAGGTAAGAAGTCAGGTTCTTTGCATTGACACCACCGGTAGGCATAAACTTCATATTTACATAGGGAGCTGCCATAGCCTTAATCTTTGCAAGACCACCGGACTGCTCAGCAGGGAAGAACTTTACAACATCCAGACCAAGTTCAATTGCCTGCTCAATATCGGAAGGGCTGGAAGTACCGGGAGTAATCGGCACACCCTTTTCGATACAATACTTAACAGTTCTGGGGTTAAGACCAGGGCTGACAATAAACTTTGCTCCTGCTGCTACTGCTGCATCTACCTGCTCTGCATTCAGAACGGTACCTGCACCAACACACATGTTAGGGAAGTTCTCTGTCATAATCTTAATAGCGCCTGCTGCTGCGCTGGTACGGAAAGTAACTTCTGCACAGGGAAGTCCGCCTGCACAAAGTGCCTTTGCCAGAGGAAGTGCATCCCCTTCTCTGTCAATCTTTACAACCGGAACGATACCGATTTTGCTAATCTGCTCTAATACTGCGTTCATTTTTTACCTCCAACTTAATTTGCCAAAGCCTGTCCGGCTTAAGCCGTTTATTTTTAAGCAAGTATCTCTTTTACTGCTGCTGCAATCTTATCACATTTGCAGTTTGCGAAGAAGTACTCCTTAAATTTCTCTCCGGACAATGCGCCCTTTACAAGGTCCTTATCCAGATTCTGTAAAATAGTTACCATATCTGTATGAGTAACTTCCTTCACCTTGTCCAGAATCTTCTTGTTTCTCTGTTCCGGCTCCACTCTCTCAGGGGGATATCCGCCACCGCCGGGTGCGCAGAACAGCTTTTCAAAGGTGTACTGTAAATTCAGTTCTCCACCCCATCCAAAGTTCTCGGCAAAAGGAAGTGCTACACAGTTACCGTCATTTACCTGTGAGAACAGATAAGCATCCAGCGGAGATTCAATATGTCCGCAGAGTACCTTCGGGAAAGAGTTGCATGCAAGCATTGCTCCCTCGCCTGTTCCGCAACCGGTAATGACATAATCTGCTGCACCGGAATTTAAAAGAACTGCTGCCAGAATACCATTCTGTACATAGGTGAGAGAATTAGGGTCCTCAGCACCGCACATACCATAATTGAACACTTCGTGTCCCATGGGCTCTACAACCTTTTTCAGGGTTGTAAAAATCATTTCGTTCTTGGCAGCCTGACTGTTCTCATTAATCAAAGCTATTTTCATGTTTACCTCATTTCTGCATAAAAAACCACACCTTGTGGGGCTTCGCCTCACAGGGGCGTTTCACGCGCCAATACCTGCTTAAGTCCTCTCACCACACCCTGTGGGGCTTCGCCTCACAGGGGCGTTTCACGCGCCAATACCTGCTTAAGTCCTCTCACCACACCCTGTGGGGCTTCGCCTCACAGGGGCGTTTCACGCGCCAAAAAGTCTGTCATGCATTATTCCGTGCAGGCACGGATAATGCATTCAGACTTCCTGGCTTTGTGGTGTTCGTCTATTCCGGCTGCTTGCCGATGTAAGCAAGGATACCGCCATCAACGTAAAGGATATGTCCGTTTACTGCGTTGGATGCTTCAGAAGCAAGGAATACAGCAGGACCGGTCAGTTCTTCGGGCTTTAACCATCTGTTTGCCGGAGTCTTTGCACAGATGAACTGGTCGAAAGGATGTCTGCTTCCATCAGGCTGCTTCTCACGAAGAGGTGCGGTCTGAGGAGTTTCGATATAGCCGGGTCCAAGGCCGTTACACTGAATGTTGTACTGGCCATACTCGGAACAGATATTCTTTGTCAGCATCTTTAAGCCGCCCTTTGCTGCTGCATATGCAGATACGGTTTCACGACCAAGCTCGGACATCATGGAACAGATGTTGATAATCTTTCCGTGTCCCTTCTTAATCATAGCAGGAATAACTGCCTTGGATACAATAAAAGGAGCATTCAGGTCAACATCAATAACCTGTCTGAACTGGTCAGCGGTCATCTCTGTCATAGGGATTCTCTTGATGATTCCGGCATTGTTTACCAGAATATCAATGGTTCCTACTTCCTTCTCAATCTGTGCTACCATAGCATTTACAGCTTCTTCATTGGTTACGTCACATACATAGCCATGAGCCTTGATGCCTTTTTCTGCGTAAGCTGCCAGGCCCTTGTCTACCAGCTCCTGCTTGATATCGTTAAAGCAAATGGTTGCTCCTGCCTCAGCGTATGCAGATGCGATTGCAAATCCAATACCGTAAGATGCTCCTGTTACCAGTGCAACCTTACCTTTCAGGGAAAAATTGATAAAATCACTCATGTTGCTTCTCCTTTTCTTGCTATATATTTTTTACATTAAATCCTTCATGGCTACGCCGTCCATGTCATCGAAATCCTGATTTTCACCTACCATACCCCAGATAAAGGTATATGCTCTGGAACCACATCCGGAATGGATAGACCAGCTCGGAGAAATAACAGCCTCCTCATTTCTCATGACAATATGACGTGTTTCATTCGGCTCACCCATGTAGTGCATAACAAACGCATCCTCAGGCATTTCAAAATAGAGATAAACCTCCATACGTCTGTCATGTGTATGACAGGGCATTGTATTCCATACACTGCCGGGCTCCAGCTTTGTCATTCCCATTTCCAGCTGGCAGCTTTCTACCTGACCGGGCAGAATATACTTGCAGATAACTCTGTGGTTTGCATCCTCCAGGGAACCAAGCTCTACCTTATTCTCCGGCTTTACGATAACAACACCTTCCTCCGGTGTTCCTTCCGGCTTAATCAGCACGGTAGGGCATGTTCTGTGTGCCGGTGCAGAATTGAGATAAAACTTTGCAGGATTCTTGCTGTCATCGCTGGCAAATACAATATCCTTTGAACCCATGCCGATGTACATAGCTTCCTTGAAGCCAACCTTGTACACCTTTCCGTCAACAGTAATTGTACCGGCACCGCCGATATTGATTACTCCCAGTTCACGCCTCTGGCAGAAATACTCTGCACGAAGTTCATCGCCTGCTGTCAGAGTAAGCGGTTCAACAGGTACTGCTGCTCCTGTGATAATTCTGTCAATGTGGCTGTATACCAGCTTGATTTCGCCGGGTACGAAAAGATTCTGAATCAGAAACTCTTCTCTCAGACGCTCTGTGGTATAATGCTTCACATCTTTTGGTGATACTGCTGTTCTAAGTTCCACCTTTTCCCTCTCCTTCCTCAGCTTCGGAAAACTGCATGCCTTTTTCAGGAATCCTCCGCTGACCCAATACTCGTTCATGAAAGTGCTTACATTATAGCATATCCGGACAAATATTTCCATCTTATTTTTTGTTTTCCTGAAAATCTTAAGGCATTACTTGTCTTACTGTATCCAGTATAGTCGAAAAAATTGTCAAAGTCTATTCAAATATTTTTCAAAAGATTGCAAATTTTGAACTTTTGGCTTATACTGGTGTGAAAAACAGATTTTCACACTCATTGTATCCGGTGGTTCAAACCTGCCAGATACGGAAAGGCATGACTGTCAATATGGAAGAAGTAAGCTCCTGTAAAATTGCAATGGATAACTGCACCCGCACAAAAACCTTTTCCATTGCCCACCTGTATAAAGAAGAAAAAGCCATGGAGATGCACATTCATGACTGCTGCGAACTGTATTACTCCATTTCCGGCGGCAAGCAGTTTCTGATTGACAACCGCTTTTATTCCATTGCCCCCGGGGATTTATTTATCATCAACCAGTATGAAAGCCATAAACTGACCCAGATTGACAATCAGCTCCATGAACGGATTGTTCTCTCCGTCCACCCTGATTTCGTCAAAAAAATTTCCACCCCCGAAACGGACCTCGCCCACTGTTTCACGAACAGAGCACGTCCCTTCCAACACAAGCTTTCCCTGAACAAGGAATACCAGAAACGCTTTCTCTACTATATTAACAAGATTACCTCTGCCAGAGGCTACGCCCATGACATTATTGAACAGGCTGCCTTTATGGAACTGATGGTGATGATAAACACCCTCTCCGATACCAATGCAGAGCCCGTTACCGATACCGCCTACAAATACAGTCATCAGGTGGACGATATCCTGGCCTACATCAACCAGAATATCAGCCAGCCCCTTACCGTGGAACAACTGGCTGAAAATTTCTTTTTGAGCGAATCCTACATCTGTCGTATTTTCAAACAGGCAACCGGTACTACTGTTGGCAAATACATCACTGCCCGCCGCATCAGTATCGCCAAGGCTGCCTTAAGTGAGGGCTTAAGTGTCAACGATGCCTTTGAGAAAAGCGGTTTCGGGGATTATAGCAGCTTTTTCAAGGCATTTACCAAAGCCGTCGGCGTTTCCCCGAAAAAATATGCCAACCTAAGCGTTTCCTGACGCCTATCAAAACGCTTATCCGCTGAATTTGTCTGAATTTATTCAGAATCACAATTGAAATTTCAATTATCACCGATTTTTTTATGACTGTTTATCTTCTCCACCGAATCCTGCCTTACTATCTCCCGCAGCCTCCTGATATAGGGAAATGCCTCACATTCCTCCTGCCCATAGGTCATCTGCAAATCATACTCCAGTGGAAGCCATGTGCTGATATCTGCCTCGTTATGCTGAATCAGTGCCTCCAGCTTGTCCAGTGCCTTATACAGCTTCGCCTCCGGCGTCTTCCGCGCTTCCATTTCATCATACAGCGCACCCACCTCACTCCGGCAGGGCTCCGGGAGCATCTCTGCCAGACGGCTGACCGCCGTTTTTTCTGTTTCTTCGTCCGCCTGACTCTTTTCAAAAGCGGGAATATCCCCTGTTACTGCCTCTCCCATATCATGAAACAGGCACATCTGTATTACCCTGTCCATATCAAGCTCCGGAAATTCATCCCTGACCAGATATGCCATCAGCGCCAGCCGCCAGCTATGCTCCGCCACACTCTCATGCCTTCCCGTAGAAGTCCAGGAATGTCTTGTATTGCACTTCAGTTTTTCTGCCACCGCCAGAAAATTCAAATACGCTCTGATATCCATAGTTTTCTCCGTTTCTGCGCACGTTATTATGTATACTGAGTTTGTGCCCGCACCACTCTTCGTCTGTAACATTCTCTGCCGCATTCTTGCTTTTCAGCGGTAAATACGATATAATGAATTCGGACACCGGCAACTTTTCTTATGGTTTTCATTGTACCAGAAAGGAGCACCTCATGCACAAAAAATTGCGTGTCTTTATTCCTGTTATTGTAATTCTTCTGCTGGTTCTTTCCGGCATTTTTCTGTACTTTTCCCGTAAAATAGAAAAAACTTCCCCGGAAGCTCTGGCAAAAAGCTTTCTGACAGAATTTTTCACCTGGAATAAGGATAACCGGCTGGATATCTTTTCCGCAGACAGCACGGATACCTATTACGCGCCCCTTCAGCAATACCTCACGAAAGACGCTCTGCAGAATCTTGCTGCAAACCGCCTTCCCTATAAATATGATATTACAGTCCCCGATGGAACTGCGGCAGAAGTAACCGACCTTTCCTGCACCTTTAATGAAAACGGCACCAACTGCCAGTTCACTGTTTCCATTCAGATAAAGAGTTCACAGAAAACCTTAAATCAGACGGCAACCGGGCAGCTTTCCTTTACCAAAGCAGGCTCCGATGTTCTGATTGATAATGTTCATATTACAGGTATTTCCACTCTGGACTGACATTACGGCTTATCCAAAAATCAGATTTGCCACCAGCCCTCCGACACCGCAAAGGCTCATGACCAGAACCGGGTTCCATTTAAACTTCCGCAGGACAAAGAAGGCTGCTGCGAAAAGTACAAGACCTATCCAGTTTAAATTGTCTATCTGTACAGCACCTCCGTTAAATGCCACATTTTTCAGGATGGAAAAACCGGCTGCCGCAATCAATGCTACCACTGCCGGGCGCAGACTGGCGAGGACACTCTGCAGGGTGGACACATTTTTATACTTATAATAAATAAAAGCCAGCAAAGACACAATAAAACAGGACGGCAGAATACAGCCGAAGGTTGCAATAATGGCGCCGGGCACTCCCGCAATGCGGATACCAACAAAGGTAGCGGAATTGACCGCTATGGGACCCGGTGTCATTTCGGCAATCGTAATCAAATCCGTAAATTCACTCATGGTAAGCCAGCCATGTCCATATACCACCTCACTCTGAATCAGTGGCATTGCCGCATATCCGCCCCCAATACTGAAAAGTCCTACCTGTAAAAAACTCAAAAAAAGCTGTAAATAGATTTCCATTCTTATCTCCATTTCCGCGCACGCCTTTTGCGCATAACGAGTTTTGGACAAGCTCGCGCAGGCACAAATCTCACGATTGAAAAATTTTATTTTTCAATCTTTAGCCCTCACTCTTCTTTCCCGTCTTTTTCCCCACTTCCAACAAAATGCCGATTCCCGCTGCCACAAGGATAATATAAATGACATTCACATTGAAAACAACCGTTGCCACAAATGCTGCCACCATTACCAGATAAAGAACCAGCTTCTTTGTCTTAAGCACCTTTGCTCCCAGCCCGCATACCACATCCAGAATTACTGCTGCCACACCTGCCTGCATTCCCTTCAAAATAAGAGAAACATACCGGTTTGTGGCAAACGCCTGATAGAAAAAGGAAATCACTGCCAGAATCAGCATGGGCGGCACTATGGTTCCCACCACTGCTACCAACATTCCCGCAAAGCCCGCCACGCGCCAGCCTACCAGAATTGCCGCATTTACCGCAATAGCTCCCGGCGATGACTGGGCAAGTGCTGCCAAATCCAGCATTTCATCCTCATCAATCCAGTGCAGCTCATCCACAAATTTCCGTTTCATAAAGGTGATAATGACAAATCCCCCGCCAAAGGTAAAGGCACTGATATAAAGGGTACTTAAAAGCAGCTTCCACAGAACCTTTCCTTTGCTCTCCTTCTTCTCATTTTCCATTGCCTTTAACTCTTCCATTTTCTTTCCCGTCCTTTTTTCTCCATTAACTATACCTTACCACTTGCGCTGCAATATATAAAATGCTATTATTTTATTGTTTTCATGTCATTTTTGATATAATACACATCAGAATGGAGATTCCAATGACAATTAAACATCTTCGCATTTTTGTAACTGTTTATCAGGAGGGCAACGTAACCCGGGCTGCCTCCCTGCTTCATATGACCCAGCCCGCAGTCACCCGCTCCATCCAGGAGCTGGAAAACCATTACGGCATCCGGCTGTTTGAGCGTATCAACCATAAACTGTACCGCACCAAACGGGGAGAAGATTTATATGCCAGAGCACTGCATATTTTGGATTCCTTTGATGATTTGGAAAAAGAATTTCAGAATTGGGACGAACTTGGAATCTTAAGAGTCGGTGCCAGCATCACTCTGGGAAGTATCCTTCTTCCAAAGCTGATACAGGCTTTTTCTGTCCTCCATCCCGGATTGCAAATCAAGGCTACGGTGTCCAATACCGCAGCCATCCAACAGGGCATTTTAGACAATACGCTGGACATTGCCCTAATCGAAGGAACTACCTCCTCCGAATATATCTGTTCCGAATTTCTGGCAAAGGACTCCCTTCGCCTGATTGTACCGCCTGGACACCCCCTTTCCCGGAAAGACAGGGTTTCCTTTACGGAGCTTTCCGCCTATCCTATTCTCCTACGGGAAAACGGCAGCGCCGGGCGTATTTTTCTGGACCATATTTTTGCCTTTCATGGGCTTTCCATAGAGCCTGCCTGGGAAAGTGTCAGCACTCAGGCACTCATCAATGCCGTTGCCGCCGGACTTGGTATTTCCATCCTCCCGGAACGGCTGGTAAAACCGGACATCGACGCCGGACATGTTGCCACCATCAACCTGACTGATGAAAATTTCATCCGGCAGAACTACATTATCTGGCACCGCCAGAAATACCTGACCGCAACCACAGAGGAGTTTATTTCCCTCTGCAAGGAAATGGCTTAGCTACTGTAAATTGCTGTATAATACCTCTTCAAACTTCGGCATGTATTCGCCTACAAGTTTATCGCAGTATTCCTGATAATCAGATTTTTTATTGATAACAATAGTAATATATGCTGCATTTCCACTATTTATATCATAAATGTGATACATTTGGTCTACACCATATGAATTCTGGCTATCAGAGTTTACTATTTTAAGAACAGTATAATTTCCAATTGTTTCAAGAGTTTCACCTCTGTCTTCCCTTGCAGATGTCGGTGCTTCCTCATTTCTTGTGGTAACACTTAAAATAAAGTGAATCGAATCAAGTTCCACTTCTGAGGATGCGGCAGTTGTTTTTGTGATATATGCTCCGCCAGGGAACAGTACCTTAAATCCATCCACTACAGAGGAAGTACCGGGGTCTGTTTCAGAAAAAGGCGTATCTAAACCAATTTCCAATTCCTGCATATCTGCCATTGAAAGGCTGTCTGCTGAAATATCTACATCCCCAATAATTTCTTCAGTATCGGTGTTTTTTGCCTCTTCAGGCTTGTCTTCCGGAATGGTTTCTTCCACGGAAATACTATCCTTTATATCTTCTGCCATCTGGGTATCTTTTACTGTCTGAGTGTCTTTTACGATCTGAGTGTCTTTTACAGTCTGAGTATTTTCTGTTTTCTTAACTTCCTCCGTACTCTTATTGCCGCATGCGGTAAATGTTACACCCAAAGTCAAAATTAAAAGCATTACCATTTTTTTCATATGAATTATCTCCTTTTCTATTCTCCATTCTGTTTTGATTCTCTTCCACTCTCATTCTGTGCTGTTCTTCCTCGAAAAGATTAATTGCCTCTTTCAACGAATCAGCTCTTCCATTTACCAGATAGTCATGTAATGTATTTGCTCTGGATGTCCCGCATGCGGTCATCATATGCCTGCATTCGGTCCATCAGTGGAAAAATGTTTTCAATTTCCTGAATAATTTCCTGCTTACTCATAATATTGCACTCCTTTGTGTTTTATTTTTCTCTTGCTATAAATAAGTACCATCAGATTTCATTTTGGTTTTATTATTTTTTAAATTAATTAAAAAAGACTGTATTCTACTTTTTACAAGTAAGAAATACAGGCTTTAATATGAATTCTGAAATCAACCTCTTATTCTGATATTTTCATCCTATTTCCGCTCGCGCCCTTTGCGCATCCCGGGTTTGTGTCAGGTGCGCTTCTTCCTCTTCCCTGCCAGAATCCCGGCAAATACAGCAATACAGAGCACACTGATTACAGCGCCGGGAATCAGCCCCTGGGGAATATATTTTATTTGAATTTCATAGGTGCCCGGTTCCAAATCAAAAGCCATCAGGCAGCCGCCAAAGGTCTGAGGCTCCGTCTTTTCCCCGTTGACTGTTACCCGCCATCCCTTTTCCGCCGGTATGGACAAAACCAGTCTGCCCCTCTCCTCCATCGTGATGGTTCCGCCGATTTTATCGCTTTCCAGCTTTGTAACCTCAAGATGCTGTCTGGAAAGCTTTTCCATAACCTCCCTTAAGACATCCTCATCCAGCCTGAAAATCTCTGCATGAATCTCCGCATCGCTGTCCTCATCCCCGTTTGTCAGCGTAATATTCTGCCCCTTTTCCAGATAACCCAGATACAGAATCGAACCGTTCTTGATATCCGTAAAGGTTTCCTCCACGGTACTTCCTCCGATATAGGTTACTTTCCCGGTTCCCCCCGAGGTTATCAGTCCGTAATAAATACCGCCCTCTTCTGCCGAAAACTTTACATCTCCCTTTTCCTTTTTTGCATCTGCATCCTTAAAAAGGATTCCTTCCACTCCCAATCTTTTCACAAGGGTATTCTGCACTCTGATTCCGTTGGATGCAGAAGGCAAATCCATTTCATAGGGAAGCACATATCCAAAGGGCAGTGTTTCCTCACAGGCATACAGATAAATATCTCCACTGCCTGTCACCAGAGAATACAGACTGTTCTCATAGTCCGCCGAATCTGCAAACATATACTTTACATTCAAAAGTGCGGAGGTCAGCGCCGTTGCCCCGTCAAAGCTGTAAAATACCTTACTGTGGCGCATCCCCAGTTCCCTGTACATATCCATCACATAGGAATTCATGGTAGAGGAAAAGACACTCGCCGTAGGATATCCTGCCAGTGTGCCGTCATTTTTCGTTCTGCGGGAAAACTTTTCCAGCCGGTACAGCCCATCCTCCCGTTCCTTTGTCAGGTCATACAGCGCCCGATAATCCTCCTGTCCCGCAAGATATGCAGAACGGCTTGTATTGGCAATACTGGTATCCCATGTGTTGATGCTGCATTCCGCCAGCACCGCTGCTGTGGCAACAATGGCAACCCCCCGCCTGATATCCTTTCCCTCTCTTGTGCGCACCAGATAAAGAAACGCTCCGTAAAGCACCACAAAAACAAGCGTCAAAAGCTTTACTCCCGGCTCAAAATCATCCGTATCAATATATTTTTCGCAATACAGAATAAACACGCCCGCCAGTATCACACTGTATACAATCTGTGCCGGCTCTTCCTCCCGCATCTTAAAGTATGCCTCGTATGCCATGATTAAAATCAGAAAGCAATACAGAAAGGACTGTCTGCCGGGCAGGGAATCCGGATAATTAAATCCGTGCCAGATAAAATCCAGATAGTTAGTGCTGAAGCTGAGCAGCAGGAAGCCTGTCAGAAGCAGCTTGCAGAGTTTTTCCCGTACAGAAATTTTCCGGTTCATCATATACATGGGAATCAGCATCAAAACCGCGCTGCCACAATAGATATTCGGCCAGTGGTCCAGTCCCCGCTCCGTAAATACACAGACCAGATGCCTTGCCAGTACATCAATGACAGGGAAATAGGATTCCAGCTTTGTGGGGAAATTCATATCTCCAAAATCCGTCTGTAAAAGCGCGCACACCTCCGGCATAAGCAAAACCGCTGCCATTCCCCCCGCCAGAAGGGAAAAAACAGTAAAATACAGGATACTGCGCCCTCTTTTTCCATTACATGCAAACAGGTAGATAAAATACAGTACCAGAAAAATGCAAATCATAATGGAAAGATAAAAATTCGTATAAATGGAAAGCGCCAGCGTCACGCAGTACAGCCCGAAGCGTCCTTCCTTCACAAGCCGTTCCAGTCCCAGCAGAATCAGGGGCAGTAAAATAACACAGTCCACCCACATGATATTGTAATTGTACGCCGCCATAAATCCGCTGAAGGCATAAAAGCAGGAAAACAGAACCGTTCCCCATTCTGTTGTTTCAAAATGCTTTCTCAGATAAATACAGGCTGTCAGTCCACAAAGTCCCGTTTTTACCACAATCAGATACCCGATAAACTCTATCAGATGGCTCTCCGGCACAAGCAGTGCCAGAAAATGCAGCGGACTTGCCAGATAATATACAAAAAGTGCCAGGAAATTAGAACCGATTCCCACCTGATAGGAGAAAAACAGATTTTCCCCTCCCCGCAGCTTCCTCAGAAATTCACTGAAAAAGGGCATATATTGATGATACAAATCCGCCGAAAGAAAGCTTCTGTCCCCAAAGGGATAAATCCCATTGATAATAAACAGTAAAAGCATGACAGCCACCGGAAAAAGAAAGGAGCATGCAAGCGCAACCTTTCCCGCTTCCGGTTTTTCCCATTTTATTTTGATATTCTTTACAGCCTTCATTTCTCTTTCTATTCCCTTCTAATGTGGTTTTTTTCGTTTTATTTTTCTTATACCTGTACTTTTTCTTATGCTTTTTTATGCTACATCCTGCCCCTTATTATAACAATGAACCTGTAAATTGCAAACCTGTCTTTTTGTCGCATATACTATTAGGAAAATATCTTTTATGAGGGGTTGCAAAAAATATGCCTGATATGCAGATTGCAATTGCCGGGAAAAAATCAGAAACAAAGAATTATACAGCCTATGTAGAAAAATGCGGCTTCACACCGCTTGTCACCTTAAATACCGGAGATATCGCCCACTGTCAGGGGCTGATTCTGCCCGGCGGCGGAGATATCACCCCCGCTTTCTTCGGAGAAAAAAATCATGGTTCCAAAAACATTGATACCGAGCTGGATATTTTACAGCTTCAGTCCTTTGACTACTGCCTGCGCAACCGGATACCGGTTCTCGGCATCTGCAAGGGCATCCAGCTTATCAACGTAGGGCTTGGCGGCTCTATTTATCAGCATTTTCCCTCTGCCGAAAGGCACTGCTGCCTGTCCGGAGACCAGTACCACAATACAACAATCCTGAAGGATTCCTTCCTGTATCCATTGTACGGTTCCCACATGCCTGTCAACAGTGCCCACCATCAGGCATTAAAGGAGCTGGGAAGCGGTCTGAAAGCCATCCAGTGGTGCCCGGAGGATTCCTGTATTGAAGCCCTCTGCCACGAAAGCCTTCCCCTTATCGGAGTGCAGTGGCACCCGGAAAGGCTGGATGAAAACCGGGCTAAGACTTCCGGGGAAGCTCTTTTTTCTTACTTTGCTTCTTTGGTGCAGGCTTACGCCTGATTGCCATTTCAAAGAGAGATTTAATGACCTCCTTTAACACCTTTGCCGTTTCCTCATCCACTTCCTTCAGTGCTCCGACAATTCCATTCATGCTCTTTTTCCAGTCTGCGGTTAAATCAATCAGATTATCCGCCTGGGAAGCCGCTATCACCTGGTACAGGGTATCCACAAAGGTTCTAAGCTGTTCTTCATTCAGGGACAATATCCACTCGTTCAGGGTATTGTCCATCAGCTTGCGCCTCTCATAAATATCATTCACCCGGACAAGATGCTCCCCCTCCACCAGCCATGTATAAGGGTCGTGCTGCGCCAGTCCGAACTTCTTACTTTCCACCACCTGAAAATTCATATCCGATTCAAACAGCATCCCCACAAGGGAGGAATGGGGCAGTATTTTCACCACCCTGCTTCGGATAGCTGCATAATTGCATCTTTCCAGTACCTCCGGGCGAAAACCGGGACCATCCATGCTGTAAATCCGGATAATCCTCTCCTGAATTTCCTCCCGGCAGTTCATGGCGCTGTATACCGCAAGATTGCCTCCCTTGGAATGTCCGCCTATATAAAAGGGTCTTTTGATTCTGGAAGCCACGGAATTCAGATATTTTACACTGTACTCCTGACTGGGAACCGGGGACAGAAATGCCATGTTGAAATCTTCCTTCCAGCCCACAATCGTTTCATCCGTTCCCCGATAAGCCAGATAAACCGTACCGTCCTCCAGCAGGAAGGTAATGGCGGAAAACTGGGTTTCCCATTCCTTCTCCACCAGATTGACATAACAGTTCAGCTTCAGATTCCTGTATCTTTTTCCGGAAAGCATGGCATCCACCAGTGCCCGGTTGACCTCCTCATAGCGTACATCCGCAAACAATTTGTCAAATTCCGGGTTCTTTTTTAAGGTTGCCAGCGTTACAGAGGGCAGATTTTCATGCACCTCCGGTACCAGACCGTCAAATTTCAGATAGGACAACTGGCACAGGGCAAGACTGTCCACCTCGGTCATCGGCATCTCTCTGAATGAAATATCTCTGTATTCTTTTAAATAATCCAGCACTGTTGCCATAACAATTCCGTCCTTCCCGTCAACGGTTTTCCATATCCAGATATTCTCTTTCTGTCATAACACTCTTATAAGCAGGACGGATAATTTTATCCATATTGATAAGCTCTTCTATCCGGTGGGCGCTCCAGCCCACAATTCTTGCGATTGCAAATATGGGTGTGTACATTTCCAGCGGAATTTCCAGCATGGAATATACAAAACCGCTGTAAAAGTCCACATTGGCGCTGACGCCCTTGTAAATCCGCGCCTTCTCGGAAATTACCTCCGGCGCAATTCTTTCAATCATGGAATACAGGGCAAAATCCTTATCCCTGCCCTTTGCCGTTGCAAGCTGATGCACAAAGCCCTTAAATACCTGAGCTCTGGGGTCTGAAAGGGAATACACCGCATGCCCCATTCCGTAAATCAGCCCTCTCCTGTCAAAGGCTTCTCTATTCAATATCTTTTTCAGATAGGCCCGCACCGCATCCTCATCTGTCCAGTCGGAAACATTTACCTCAATATCCCGCATCATTTCCACTACCTTAATATTGGCACCGCCGTGCTTCGGCCCTTTCAGGGAAGAAAGTGCTGCCGCAATAACAGAATACGTGTCTGCCCCGGAGGAGGTGACAACTCTTGTGGTAAAGGTTGAGTTATTTCCACCGCCATGCTCCATATGCAGAACCAGGGCAATATCCAGTACCCGCGCCTCCAGCTCCGTATACTTTTTATCCGGGCGCAGCATCATCAGCAGATTTTCCGCTGTGGACAGCTTTTTGGAGGGACGGTGTATGTACATACTCTCGTCATTCTGATAATGGTTATAGGCATGATATCCGTAAACAGAAAGCATGGGAAATACGCTGATTAAGCCGATGCATTGTCTGAGTACATTTTCAATGGAGGTATCACTGCAGTTTTTATCGTAGGAGGCCAGTGTCAGCACGCTTCGGGTCAGAGAGTTCATAATATCGCTGCTGGGCGCCTTCATAATGACATCTCTTGTAAAATTAGTAGGAAGCGTCCGATTGGATGCCAGAATATCCCGAAATTCCTTAAACTGCTGTTCCGTGGGAAGTTCTCCGAACAATAACAGATATGCCACCTCTTCAAAGCCGAATCTTTTTCCTTTAAAGCCTTCTACAAGTTCAATACAGTCATAACCTCTGTACCAGAGTTTTCCCTCACAGGGCGTTTTTACACCATCCACCATCTGAAAAGATTCGATTTTTGAAATATTCGTCAATCCGGTGACAACACCGTTTCCATTTTTGTCACGAAGCCCTCTCTGTACATCGTATTTTCCAAAAAGCTCCGGTGACAGGGCATCTGCCTGCCTGCATAATCCTGCATAATTTTCCAAATAAGCGTCACTTCTTTTCAATAAAACCCCTCCTTTGATATTTTCAATATTCAAAACCATTGTAACTATTCAGAGCCCCATTCGCAAAATCGCTGCTGCGCAGCTTTTCTTTTGCTCATGTATGGCTTCTCGCCATATAAATGTTCCGAAATATGTGGTTTCATGCAAGCATGCACCACATATTTACGGACATTTGCATGGCTCTGAATAGTTACATCATATCTTTTTTTGATAACCTGTGTCAATTAAAAACACAATAAAAATCTGATTATCCGCTAAAACACAGTATCTATCAGCATTTTCAAGAAAACAAACACATCAATTTACTACTTATTTACTACTAAAGAATGAGCCTTGATACGCAAGTTTTCTTAGATATGCAAAGATATGGTACAGCACATCCGTATTGAAACAACAAAAAATTGAATATTTCATAGACTATGGAACGCCTAAAATGACGTTCCTTTTCTATTTCCAGCCGTTCTTATTGGACGGCTATTTTATTACCTAAAATGAAAGGAGCATTAGATTTATGAAAAAGACATGGAAACGATTGTGTACGGGCTTCTTAGCTCTTGCAACTGTC